>JGI24146J20443_1002237_pt1 | contig 10779 bp, 7 predicted proteins | sample BarGraIncub1131A_FD_20443 | JGI IMG/M metagenome (IMG submission 20443) | reverse complement strand
TCTTCAAAACCCGCTAATTGTTCAATCAATTCGCGCGAAACGACAAAATGCTCAGTATGCATTTCGTGTCCGCCGATGGTTTCTGATTTCACAGGCTGAAAAGTTCCGGCTCCGACATGAAGTGTAACCTCTTCACAACTAATGTCGTTCTTTTTCAGTGCATTGAAAACATCTTCTGTGAAATGGAGTCCGGCAGTTGGCGCGGCAACCGATCCTTTAATTTTTGAATAAACGGTTTGATAGCTTGTCAGGTCGATCTCTTCCGATTCGCGGTGGAGGTAAGGGGGGATCGGAATATTACCCGTAAACTCAAGAATTTCGGCAAAAGTAAGTAGCGGATTATCCCAGCTAAACTTTACTTCGCAGGCATTGCTGTCCGACACTTTAATTTTTTCGGCATTAAAAAATACCTGGTTCCCTTTGATCTCCAGTGTCTGAACCAGTACTTCATCCTTCCATTTTTTCAGGTTTCCAATGATGCATTTCCAGTTGCAACTTTCTGTTTGCGAAAACGATTGTGTGTATTCGGCCGGATCTAACGGTTCAAGGCAGAAGATCTCGATCTTTGCTCCGGTCAGTTTATTGAAGAATAAACGGGCCCTGATAACACGGGTGTTGTTAAATACCAGCATTGATCCTGAAGGCAGATAATCAGGTAGATGATCAAACCGTTCATCCTGAATTTCACCTTTATTCCAGATCAGCAACCGCGAATGGTCGCGATCGGGGAGGGCATAAGCGGCAATTTGTTCGTCAGGAAGGGTATATGTAAAATCTTGTATTGAAATATTTTGAACCTGATCCATGTAATATTAATAGTTAAAACCGATAACAAATGCCGACATATCCGCCTATTCTCTTCTGGAATCTGTCGCCATAATCGGCTGCTAATCCTGTATTTATTTCAAATGGTAATTTGTTTCCCCTGTAATTGAGTTCTCCAAGGACCGAAAATTCGTCAAGAGGTACAGGATACAGACTACCCGACGGACCAAAATTGGCAGACCAGGGAAATGAATCGTTATAAACGCCAAAGTTACGTGACCATGTGAACATTGATTTCCAGTAAATGCCTGATCCTAATGCGCCTTTGATTCCCAGGTGGTTCATCCACATTCGAGTGCTTTCGAACCCGTCTGCGACACCATCCGAGCCAATGCGTGGTACAAACAACGGTGTTCCCATCATCCGGTTATAATAAGTAAAGGAGCGATAAATGTAATGATCGAAATAACTGTCTCTTCCCCTGCCAATTACACGACCCGGATTATCGGGTGTTGGTGCAGGGAGACGGTGAATGGATCCGCTTTGATTTCGGGTATTCATATATTCGTAAACGACATCTGTTATGAATGCGGACCGATCTTTTTTGCTTAGATGTATTCCCCATAAACCATCGGGCAGATTGGCCATCTCTATTCCTGACTGATCTTCAAATGGATGGTTCCAATACAAACTGATAATAGATTTCGTCCATTCCTTTTTTATTTCCAGAGAGTAGATACCTAATTGATTTCCAGCTTTATTTGTGCGATCACCTATAAAAGCTCCCGGGTCTGCTTTTAAACCTAAGATGTAGTCAAAATACTGGTTCCAGCCTGGCATTTCACCTTCTGTAGGTGAAGTTCCTCCCCATAATACGTAATGTTCAAGTCCTGCTGTTATCGACCAGTTTTTTGAAAGTGATGCTTTACTGTAAAGTGATTTGTGGTGCAGATGAGCATCTTTTACAAATGTATGGTTTGAAAATAATTTTTCCTCGTAATTAGCTTTGAATGAAAACCATTTCTTCCAAAATAAGAATGGTATAAAATTGTCAGTTGACAAAGAGACTCCAGGAAGCGGACGCGCGTTGTTCGAACGATCGAGATTCCCGTTTGTCGAAGATAATCCTCCGTATAAAATCGAATCTGACTGAGCTCCTGCTTTAATTACAAACCATTTGTGCCGCATGCCGAACCAATATTGGTTGGCCTGAAAATCCGATTTCCCGGCATAACCATATACCAGATTTGCTCCCCAGGTGTAACTCCAATTACTTACAGAATCGGCTTCAAACTTCCTGGCAAAGCCCGCCTGGAATAATTGGTAGTTGCTGTTTTGCATCGTGAATACGCCATTTTGATTGGTGGTCATCCAGAACGGCAAATCATTACCTGTCGAGACGTAAGTGCCGAAAGAGACATTGAAATCTGTCGTCCCTTTTTTTTCTTGCGCAAAAAGTCCGGAATAGACGAAGATTAATACAATAAGAAGCCTAAGTTGAAGCATGTACATAGGTTTTAAAAAAATCGCAGGCCTGTAAGCCGGGTTCTGTTTTTCATTCTATCATTTATCTGGGACTGCTGTCACCAACAGCCTCTTGCAGCCTACCCCTTACGTCTTCCGGCATCCTTGCGGAGTCCGAAACCAAGGCGGGCAGCCCTGTGTTCCGAAGAACTCGTAATATATTTGGCCTTACAATCCATGAGGCGTACGGCTAACCGTGTTGCCACGACTACCGGTGGGCTCTTACCCCACCTTTTCACCCTTGTCCTGACTTTCGTCTGGACGGTTATTTTCTGTTACACTACTGCAAACTTACGTCCGCCTTCCCGTTAGGAAGCATAGCGCCCTGTATTGCCCGGACTTTCCTCCCCGAAATAATCGGGGCGATAGAACAGCCTGCGAAGCTGCAAATTTACAAAATATTGGCAAAACTTTCGTTATGAATAGCCATGGTGTAACTTCGTTTCCGTTGCCATCCGGTTACTGATTGCATTTGTTAAAAATATCTATATGTTGCATTGCCGGATCTGTTTAATTTTGGAGGATGAAATTTTTATCTTAAATTAGCCATCTGCATAATACTGACAAGTTCTTATTATTCACAGGATGATGCTTTTAACCAATTAAATTGGCGTGGAACAAAAATTTATCATTACAGTGTCTGAACACCGGTTGTTTGGATTTCTGATATTACCATATCTTGCTGAAGATGGACCTGAAGGCAAGTATCTCTCAATATCGCAGCGCCTTCGGGTACATGATCTGGCAGAAGGAAATTTTCATTTTTCGGCAGTTCAAACTCAATTGATAAAACTCACAGAGAAGTATGCAGATGAAAATCTGGCCAAAAAATACAATAAAAAAGGGACTTTAAACGATTTCTACAAGAACGTCAAAGCGGAAGAATTTAATGTGAAGATTGTTCCGTTCGTTGAGGGTATTATGGCTCGTTGCCTCGATTTACTCAAAACCGCTGGAATTCCGGTTTATTTTAAACGGGCAAAATACAATAATCTATACGAGGATGATCTGATAGAATTGTGCTTTGAAAATACAGGAGCGGTATTTAATTTTCATAGGCTTGAAGACGAAACACGGTATTTTCTGACCATCAGAAATGGTGCTGATCAACTTTCTTTACTAAACCGGAGCATAATTTTGCTTGTTAATGAGCCCTGTAGGATCTTATATCAAAACAAAATTTATTTCTTTGACGATATATCAGGTTCAAAGTTACAGCCATTTTTCGATAAAGAATACATCAGCATCCCACGATCGGTAGAGAAAAAGTACTTTGGCACTTTTATTTTAAATGCGATTAAAAATCAAGAAGTTAACTATTCAGGATTTGAAATTATTGATACACCTGTGCGAAAAGAGGCAATTTTGTCAGTTGAGATTGATATTGCCGGATACCCGGTTTTTATACCTGTTTTTAAGTACAACGATCAGATTATTCCGGTAGGTGATGACGGGAAAAAAATTGCTGTTTTTGAAGTTTCAAACGGAAACTATATTTTTCATCGTTTCGACAAGGATTTGGCTTGGGAGTTAAATGTTATTTCAAAACTAAGGGGCCTTGATTTACAAGGGGAATCGCATGCGTTGCATTTGGCGGGTTCGTTAGAGAATAATCAGTCAAGTGCATTGTATGACGCAATTGGATGGCTTGCGAAAAATAGGGCGAGTTTGGAAGATATGGGAATTCCGGTTAGTCAGAAAAGGCTCGATCAGAATTATTTTACAGGATCTCAGTCACTTAATCTTCGGATTAATGAAGACAATGATTGGTTTGATATTTTTGCAACAGTTACATTCGGCCAGTTTTCTTTTCCGTTTGTCCGGTTACGAAAAAATATCATGAATCAAATTAGGGAGTTTAAATTACCAAATGGCGAGATTGCCATCCTTCCTTTGGAGTGGTTCGCTAAATATCACAACATTTTTAGTTTTGGCAAAATAGGCGAACATTCGATCAGGTTGCAGAATTATCATTTCATATTGATTGCCGAAATTGCTGATGAAATGGATGGTTCCATGAAAGCCAAGATCGATACATTGAAATTTACAAAAGTCGAATCTCAAGAGATTCCGGTTGAATTAAATGCCGCTCTTCGAAAATATCAGTATGACGGTTATAATTGGATGTATCATTTGTATGCTAAGGGATTAGGTGGATGTCTGGCTGATGATATGGGGTTGGGAAAGACGATCCAGGCGCTTACATTGTTGCTTAAATTGAAACGGAAGGATCAAACTTACCCTGTATTTCAGCACAGAAATTCCGGTCAGTTATCGCTTTTTGTTTCTGAAGAGCCTGAAGCATTGCCTGTACAATCTGCTACGCTTATTGTATTGCCAGTTTCCCTTGTCCACAATTGGGAAAAAGAGATCCAAAAATTTGCCCCGGCATTAAAAGCCTTTGTATATAGCGGAGCCAGAAGGCGTGAAAAAAGCGATCTGAATGATATCATTAATAATTACGATATTATACTTACAACTTATGGTACTGTCAGAAATGATGTTGAAGAACTGTCACAATACGAGTTTTATTTCCTGATTCTTGATGAAAGTCAATATATTAAAAATAGTGAATCCAAAACATACAAGACAATTACGGGTATCAGATCACAGCATCGGATCGTTTTGACAGGTACACCAATTGAAAACTCATTATCAGATCTGTGGGCTCAAATGAATTTTCTAAACAGGGGATTGCTTGGAAGTAAGAATTATTTTAAGCAGGAATTTCTTTTACCTATTGAAAGAGATAAATCGACTGATGCCAGCGAAAAACTTCAAAAATTAATACAACCTTTTATACTCAGACGAACCAAAGAAGAGGTTGCCAAAGATCTTCCATCACTTACTCAGGAGACAATTGTGGTTGAAATGACTCCAGAACAACTTGAGTTTTACGAAACAGAGAAATCTGCGGTAAGGAATGTCCTACTCCAGAATTTGAACGAAGATGGATTGCAGAAATCAACATTCTTTGTTTTGCAGGCGCTCACGCGACTTCGTCAAATTGCGATTCACCCAAAACTGATTGATCCTGAGTCTGATTTTGAATCAGGAAAATTCAACGACATAATTGCAATGCTTGGCATACTTGTAGCCGAAAATCACAAAATACTTGTTTTTTCTTCTTTTGTGAAACATCTTAATTTGTTGGCTGATAGGTTTACCAAAGAGCAGTGGAATTACAGCTTGCTAACAGGGCAAACTACTGATCGGAAACAAGTTATTGAAGAGTTTCAGGAAAATCCCGAAAAAAAAATATTTTTGATCTCGCTTAAAGCGGGGGGAGTAGGATTGAATCTTACCGCAGCCGATTATATTTTTATAACTGACCCATGGTGGAATCCGGCTGCTGAGATGCAGGCAATTAGTCGCGCCCATAGAATTGGGCAGGACAAGAAGGTATTTGTCTACCGATTTATTTCCGAGAATTCAATTGAGGAAAAAATTCAGAAGTTGCAGGATAAAAAATCGAAGTTGGCCAATGAATTTGTGAACTCAAACGATCCTTTCAGAGATATTTCGAAAGATGAAGTCCTCGATTTGTTTGAATAAAAATTGAAAAGGACAAAACCGGGCGGTTCCATCCTTTTACTAAAACTAACCAAACTAACTAACCTAACTAAACCTAAACTTATGAAAAAAATGTACCACGAAGGTACAAGTGTATGCTATGGTCTCCAAATATTTAGTGTTAAAAAAATGTAAAATTCAGGTGTTTTAAAAAATAACAAAAAAGCCTGATTTTCGACACGAAAATCAGGCTTTAAATTTTGCGTTTTTTTTTGAGTGGTGCCACCTGGAATTGAACCAGGGACACACGGATTTTCAGTCCGTTGCTCTACCGACTGAGCTATGGCACCTTGTTTTCTAACGCGGTGCAAAACTAATCAAATTTTATTTGCCTCCAAATACCAACTGAAAAAAAATCAATTAAAATTGAATTTGATTGAATTTCAAGTATCCTGAATTTATTGAAAAGAGGGTGGGTGTTGAGATCATTATTTTCAATACTTTTGCAACTTGTTCAAAACCAAATAATGGAATATTTTTCTGCACTCTTACCCAATGGAATACGGCTGGTTCATCAGTATGTCGATTCGCCTGTTTCCCATTGTGGAATCATTGTCAACACCGGTTCACGTGACGAAGCGCTCATGGAACAAGGTATGGCACATTTTATTGAGCATACAATTTTCAAGGGTACACTGAAACGGAAGTCGTTTCATATTCTGAGTCGTCTTGAAGATGTTGGTGGTGAAATGAACGCCTATACGACAAAGGAGGAAACTGCAATACATGCCTCTTTTCTCACCGAGTATTACCAGCGCACGATGGAGCTCTTTAGTGACATACTGATTAATAGTACTTTCCCGGAGCAGGAATTAAAAAAGGAGCAAGATGTAATTATTGATGAAATTAACTCCTACAATGATTCACCTTCGGAATTGATTTTTGATGAGTTTGAAGAGCTGATTTTTGAAGGCCACCCGATCGGACGGAATATTCTTGGAACACCCGAAAATGTGAAAGCATTCACACGGGATGATATTCAACGGTTTATGGCGAGAAATTACAATACCGATCAGATGGTGATTTGCTCGGTAGGAAAAATCACCGGAAAGCAGTTTTTTCATCTTGCAGAACGTTACTTTAGCATTTTCCCCGATAACAGACGCACTTTTAGTCGACCGTTGGTTAATGGTTATACACCCAGATTTAAATCAGTTGAAAAAGATACATTTCAGGCGCATTGCCTGATCGGAGGCCTGGCGTATGATGTGTTTCACTCAAATCGGATAGCGCTCGTTCTATTAAATAGTATACTTGGAGGTCAATCAGGCAATTCGAGACTTAATTTAGCGTTGCGAGAAAGAAACGGGATTGCGTATAATCTTGAATCTTCATATACAGCCTATTCCGATACGGGAACAATAACCATCTATTTTGGAACAGACAAAGATAATCTCGATAAAGCAATCTCATTGATTAAGCGGGAAATCAAAATCTTACAGAATAAATTGATGGGTGATATACAGATCAGCAAAGCTAAAAAGCAATTGGTTGCTCAGCTGGCCATGTCGCAGGAAAATCATGAAGATCTGATGTTGTCACTTGGCAAGAGTTTTCTGATCTACAATAAAATGGATGATTTGGATGTCTTCTATAAAAAAATTAATGCGGTGACTACATCTCAAATCATGGAAATTGCCAATGAAATTTTGGATTTCGATAAATTATCAGTTTTAATATATAATCAAAGTGATAAAGATTGATAAAGTTCTCGATCAATACATGTTGTCACATATCGTGGAGGAGAGTCCGCTATTGGCAAGGCTTTATCGCCAGACCCAGGTGATGATGGTAAATGGTCGCATGTGTTCAGGCCATCTGCAGGGATCGCTTTTGACGCTGCTAAGCAAACTGGTTCATCCGGATAAAATCCTGGAGATTGGAACCTATACTGGTTATAGTGCCTTATGTTTAGCCAACGGACTGTCTGAAAACGGGATACTTCACACAATCGAAATTAATGACGAGTTGGAACTTTTAGCCGCATCATTTTTTGAAGAGTCGGGTATGCAGGACCGCATAATACAGCATATTGGCGATGCTGATGAGATTATTCCTCAATTGGATGAGAAATTTGATCTTGTTTTTATCGATGCCGACAAACGAAAGTACTTGTCGAATTACAACCTTGTGTTTCCAAAAGTTGCCATTGGCGGAGTGATTATTGCTGATAATACGTTGTGGGCGGGAAAAGTTGTTCAGAAAATTGCGGCAAATGACGAGCAAACAATTGGCATTATGCAATTTAATGATTTTGTAAAGATTGATCCCCGTGTTGAGACCTTTATGATTCCTATCCGCGACGGCATGACGGTCCTTCGTAAGATTTCAGAATAGGTCAAGGAATTGTTATGAGTTAGAAGCACAATTTTCCAACATTCTTTAATCCGTTAATTCCAACATTCTTCAATTTTCTTCGTATCTTTCGGTAAGCTAAATCTATAACCCGATGAGAGAGGATTTTCTCCATTTTATCTGGAATAATAAACTTTATCAGAACGATTCTCTTTTTACACAGGAAGGGGAATCACTTCAAATTATGCATCCCGGTCGGCATAACACGAATGCCGGTCCCGATTTTTTCGATGCCAGGATACGGATTGGCGAAACATTATGGGCAGGGAATATTGAAATTCATCAGCGGGCTTCTGATTGGAACAAGCATGGGCATCAAAACGATCCTTTTTACCGGAATACGATTCTTCATGTTGTGGCAGTGTCAGATATTCAGGTGTTTAATGATTTGGGTTCTGGTATACCTGTTCTGGAGATAAAATGGCCCCAATGGATTGAAGACAATTATGAAATGCTGATTAGAAGTCACGACTGGATTGGCTGTGCTTCACAATTATACCAGGTAGATCCGTTTAGAATCAAATTCTTCCTTAACGGAATCGTGATTGAGCGTTTAAAACAAAAGATAGATGCAATAAGCAAAGTGCTTTCGGAGACTAAGATGGATTGGGGGGAGACTTTTTATTGCATGCTTGCAAGGAATTTTGGTCTGAAGGAGAACGCACTTCCTTTCGAAATGGTTGCCCGATCGCTTCCGCAGTCGGTGCTTTCACATCATCACGATTCTTTGTTTCAACTTGAGGCACTTCTTTTCGGACAAGCAGGATTGCTTGGCGAGGAACTATTTGGCGATGAGTATTACCTTGAATTGCGAAAAGAGTACCGTTTCCTGGCAGTAAAATATGGTCTGAAACCCATAGCCGGGCATTTGTGGAAATTTATGAGGATGCATCCCGGGAACTTTCCAACAATCAGGCTTGCACAATTTGCGGCATTGATTCACCATTCTAAGGGATTATTTGCCGCAGTAATTGAAGCAAATAACCTTGTGGATTTGCAGCGGCTGTTTATGGTTCAGGCGTCGGACTACTGGGACAATCACTACAGTTTCAATAAGCCATCAGTTATCAGGAAAAAAGTATTTGGAGATCAGATATTTAGTCTTATTGTTATTAATGTTGTTGTTCCTTTCTATTTTCTGTATGGAGAAAGCCAAAATAAACTATTTTTGAAAGACAGAGCGTTGGATATACTTGAGCANATGCCAGCTGAGAACAATAGTGCAATAAGTCGTTGGGCNGGAGCCGGAATAGTNGCAGCGAATGCACTCGAATCGCAGGCATTATTACANCTTCAGCACAACTATTGTGAGTCCAGGAAATGCCTTGACTGCACNATCGGACATAAAATAATTTTGCATGAACCAGTTTGAACAACAAACATCGAAGACTTTCAGAATTGCCATTTCATTAGTGATTTCGGTGTTTGCATTTGGATTGGTTGGCTTCCATTTTATTGAAGGATACGGATTTATCGACTCTTTGTACATGACCGTTCTTTCCGTTTCTACAGTCGGATTTGAGGTTGTAAGGCCACTTTCGCCAACAGGAAAGTTATTTGTTTCATTTCTGATTATCTTTAGTCTTGGGAGCTTTGCATTCGTAGGATCAAGCATTGTACGGTTTTTTCTTGATGGTGAATTTGTAAAAAAATTAAAAACAAACAGGGTGAGCAAAAGGATAGAAAAATTAACCGATCACGTGATTATTTGCGGCTATGGCCGGAATGGAGAACAAGCTGCACTAGAATTGACAGATCATGTTCATCCGTTTGTGATCATCGAACGGCGCGAAAATGTAATTGCCCGTATTCAGGAAGATCCAAATCTTCTGTTTATTCAGGGTGATGCAACGAATGAAGAGGTACTTCGCACTGCAGGAATTGATCGGGCAAGGGCATTGATCGCCACAACGCCGAATGATGCTGACAACATGTTTGTAGTACTCACTGCTCGAAGTATGAATCCTGATCTGACTATTATTAGTCGTGCTTCCGAAATTGGTTCTGATGTTAAATTAAGGCGCGCCGGGGCAACAAATGTGATCATGCCTGAAAGAATGGGTGGACAACGAATGGCTCGGTTGGTTACACAACCCGATGTGGTTGAATTTATGGAGTATATATTACTTCAGCGTGACCGTGACGTAAGTATCCATGAAGTGCATTGCCGGAATTTGGCAACCGTTAATAGTGGAAAAACAATTGGTGAGCTGAGCTTGGGAAGTGTTACCGGAACAACTATTATCGGATTAAAAAACGGAGAGGGCAAATATGTTTTTAACCCCGGGAGCGATTATCCGCTCAGTGTTCAGGATCAGTTGTTCGTTTTGGGATCACCTGAGCAGGTGCGGAATCTCAATAATTTCCTTGAAGATAAAATGTGATCAGATGCGATTGCCCTGGTGTCCGGAATTGCAACTTCAATTAAATCAACAAAAGCGTGAAAAATATTAGCAGATAATTTTGTAGCTTTGTGCCGGTTTTTTAATTAATGTTGAACCGTTGCTATCGAACTCGAATACTGCGGTGCAATAATTGTATCATTTTTAAATTTATAAGTAA
>JGI24146J20443_1002222_pt1 | contig 10816 bp, 11 predicted proteins | sample BarGraIncub1131A_FD_20443 | JGI IMG/M metagenome (IMG submission 20443) | reverse complement strand
CCAGAAGCATACCAAATGCGATAGGCAGCAAAAGAAGCGGCTCGAATTTTTTAACTATAGCCAAATATATCAATGCGCATGCAACAGCAACCATCAGACCGCTCTGCCAGGTCATTGCCGAAAACCCCGAACTATACCATATCGTTTTTAAAGCTTCAATAATCATGACGAGCCCCCTTACTGCATTACGACAAGAACATCGCCGGTAGAGACAGAAGCATTTTTAGCAACCACCACTTGCTTTACAACGCCATCAATAGACGCGAGGATTTCGTTCTCCATTTTCATTGCTTCAAGTATCAAAAGTACCCCGCCCTTTTTTACCGATGTTCCGGGTTGGACTTTTATCTCAAGGATAGTACCCGGCATGGGAGCCTTTACAACAACTGCACCGGCTGTAAGAACAGCAACGGGCGCAGTTGAAACGGCAACCGGGGGATTTGAAATAATCGCAGCAGGGGCTGACTCTGCCACAGGAGCGGTGATCACTGTTGTTTTTAAGATGTTTGCCTTGCCGACTTCAACTTCAACCTCATATTCTTTATCATTAATAGTAACTACATATATCATGAGATTCCCTCCAATCAAAATTCAATCTTTTATGCTTTTCCCTTAATGGATTTGAAACACAATTCTGATAATGGAATTCCGGATTCATCACTTACTATTGCCATGATCATGGCAGCTGTACGTTCATCCACATTCTGCAGTTTGAGGTGTCCGGATGAAAATGTTTCTTTTTTGACTATGGCTTCCGCTTCTATCGCAGCTGGAATTGACTTTACAATATTTGCTTTGGCTGCCCTGTGTCTTTTTTCAACTGCACGAATTCCAATGGAAAACAGCACAATAAGAAGATATAAAATAGCAAGCAGGGAAAAAACCATACCAAAGACAAAAAGTGCTATCGGAAGACTTTCAAGCACACTCATATTCATAACCTCCTACTTCTTAACGATTGTATAAGCAACTATCTGACTCTCGCGATCCTCTCTGTCTTTGAAAAACTTCTCCGCTATCTGCGGGAACGCAATATAGGAAAGAACATCCTCATCACTCCTGGCAAGACTTCCAAGCTGGAGCTTGATCTTTTCAAACGCCGGCTCAAGAGTATCAGCAAATCTTGTAGTTATAGGCAGATTGTCACCAAGTACTTTTTTTACAAGATCTCCGTTGACTTCGCCGGGTGCTTTGCCATATTCTCCCCGCAAATAGGATTTAATCTCATTTGATATGTTTTTGTATCGTTCACCGGCAAGGACATTGGAGGTTGCCTGAACACCGACAATCTGACTCATGGGTGTAACAAGCGGAGGATATCCCAGATCTTTCCTTACCTTTGGGGTCTCCTCAAGAACAGCATCGAGTTTATCTATTGCGGTTTGTGCCTTCAGCTGCGAAATAAGATTGGAAAGCATGCCGCCCGGAACCTGATAAATTAAGGCATCGGTTTCTGTGCCCAGGACAAAAGGATCCATCAGCCCGGATTCAAGATATCTTGTCTTTAGCGGTTTGAAAAAATCATTAATTTCTTTTAATACTTTTTCGTCTAGGTCGGTAGCATAGCCCATTTGTTTCAAGGCATAGTTCATCGTCTCCGTTGAAGGCTGGGATGTTCCGCCCGAAAAAGACGAGATAGCGGTATCAATGCCGTCACATCCAGCCTCAACGGCCTTTGCATACGTAATAGGCCCGAGTCCTGTGGTGGAATGTGTGTGAAGAAATACAGGAACCTTTACCGTGGCCTTTAAGGCCTTAATTAAATCATATGCCTCCTGCGGTCCCATAATTCCAGCCATGTCCTTTATGCAGATGGAATTTACTCCAAGTGCTTCCAGCTCTTTGCCCATCGCGGCATATTTTTCCAGATTATGAATCGGACTTGTTGTATAACATATACACCCCTGCGCATGAGCGCCTTGTTTAAGCGTCTCGTCTACGGCAACTTCAATATTGCGGAAATCATTCAGTGCATCAAATATTCGGAAAATATCCATTCCATCCTGCACGGCGTGGGCAACAAATTTCCTTACAACATCATCCGGATAATGCTTATATCCGAGAATGTTCTGCCCTCTAAGAAGCATTTGAAGCTTTGTGTTTTTGACTTTTGCTTTGATTTTCCGGAGTCTCTCCCACGGATCTTCGTTGAGGTAACGAAGACACGAATCAAAGGTTGCGCCTCCCCAGCACTCAAGGGAGTAATACCCTGCTTTATCCAGCGTTTCCAATATTTCTTCAAAATCCGAGAATGGCATACGAGTGGCGATAAGGGATTGGTTTGCGTCGCGCAGCACTGTTTCAGTAAAATTCACTTTCATAGATGTCACAACTCCTTTGATTAAATGATTATTATATTCTATTTTTTGTTATCTTTATAGCTCGTGTAAAAACATATTCCGCTTCCTATCAGCGCGAAAATCCCGATAGCGATTAACCCACCAGAACTTATAGATATTCCACCGGCCAAACACATTATTGCCAATAATGCAAAAACAATTCCAGTCCCTAACATACTACTTCCTCCAAGTCTTAAACTCTTCTCTCTATATATTTGCTATCTTATTGTTTTAAATTTATTATCTTAAATTTCAAATATATATCATGTCTTAATTATTTTCCCTAGCTTCTATAAATATTTCAAAAAACAAAAAAGGGCGAAAAACTTCCGAAGAAGCTCTCCACCCTTAAGCTAAAGACTTGAAGCAGTTGCCTGCCCAACCGGATAAACAATATTCAATTGTATTAATAGTACGATTTACAAGAATGAAAGTCAACATCTGCTGTAGATTTGCTGCTGTAGATTTGTGTAGATTTGTGTGCTCTAGATTGTGTGTTGATGAGGAATAAAGTAACTGGCAAACAAAATCATGCGCAGGATTGGCGAAGAGTCATTGATGTGATCTGATATTATGATAATTTTTCATTAAAATTTTTTGGAGGGAGAACAATTTCTCCGGCTTTAACCAACGCATATTTTGCAAAAATAGGTCCGATCAATGAGTAAATGAAAGTTGAGGACAAAATTATCAGGTTAATTTCCTTGGCATATTGCGGAACCGCATTTCCTGCCACGATTACAAGGCCGAGAGCAACTCCTGCCTGTGGCATCAAGGTAGGTCCCAGATAACGGCAGATTTTCTTTTCGGATTTGGTAATGATTCCTCCAAAATAGGCGCCGAAATATTTCCCGACAACACGCATAACAACGTAAATGAGACCAATTACCCCAACGCCGGCGATAGCCCTGACATCGAATGCCGCACCTGAAATAACAAAGAAGATCATAAACAACGGTGGTGTAAGGCTATGGGAAACTGTGATGACTGGATCAATATCCTTAATCAGATTCGCAAGCATGGCGCCAAGGCCCATACAAGCAAGCAAGGGAGATGCATTTGCGATGTTCGCTATCCACGTAGTAAATAGAACGAAGCTGATGAGAACACAAATACGATTGGATGGTTTTTTGAACCATCGCAGAAATAATACCATTATTAGTGACACTGCAGCGCCGATGCCCAACGACAAAAACACTTCAAAAAATGGACTCAGAACAGAAAGAAGTATATTGGTTGTATGTTGGGTCATTGCATTCACGATAGTAACAGCAAACCCAAATCCAATCAGTGCAACTGCATCATCAAGAGCGACAACACTCATCAGCATAGAAGTTAACGAACCATGTGCTTTATATTGTTGAATAACCATTAATGTCTGCGCGGGAGCGGTAGCAGCTGCGATGGCCCCCAGGAGAATGGATAATCGAAGATCAAATCCAAATAGAACCAATACAAGGGTCACAAGAATAATGGCACCGAAGGATTCAGCTATTGCAATTATGATTGGTGCCATTCCTACTTTTTTGAAGTAACTTAGTTTGAATTCACTGCCAACTGAAAAAGCAATAAAGCCTAATGCTATATCTGAAACGACAGAGAAACTAGTGACGGCATTTGCAGGGATGAGGTTTAACAGGCTTGGACCAAGAAGCAGTCCGGCAATCAAATATCCAGTAACATTTGGTAACTTGATAAATTTTGCCAATCTTCCAAAGACGAGCCCCGAAAAGGTGATAAGCGCAATATAAAAAATGATTTCATTATTCAATGGTAGAAATCCCCCTTACAAAATCAACCGGCATACTGAATACTATCCCGGAATCCTTTTCGGAAAGATCCCCAATAACAGACTCTATTGCCGCAACCGCAACCGAAAGCTGTTCATTGCGAATGACAGTTAGAATCGTATGGTTTTGCTCACGTTCCGGGTTCAATAAAGCACGTATTGAACCGAAAAGAGGAATATCTTCTTCATCACGACCCGTCAGGACGCGGGCCATACCGGTGCTTGATATAACGGTTGCTCCACTGATTCCTATCTTCAGAAATTCAGCCAGAAGATCTTCCAACTTATCTTCGTGGTTCAAAACTAATACAAGTAATCGCATGTTTTCGCCTCCGATATCGTGTTTGTGTATAAATAAGTATAAAACTCCCTCGGCTTGAATGCAAATTCAACCGGAATGAGTAAAATTCGTTACTATCTTCAATTTTTTTGTCTAAATAATTCTACCTAAAAACTCACAATTTTGTCTGCCCATTCAATTATATCTATGCATTTATTCATTGCCGAATACAAGAACTTTTCTGCTTCTTTCGTATTTGTGTCTGAAGGAGTTTCTCCGCGAACAATAAATTCCCCCCCTGCACTTATAAACGCAGATATTTGAGCCATTACATCAAATTTATTATGTGTAAGATTTTCCAGGTCCCTGGCTTCTCCCATCAAAAAAACCTTCACCTCATGGTTTCTATTCTTTGCTTCTGATGCAACACGCAAAGCATTCCATATCGTTTCATAGTCCTTTGTCGTTAGAATTATTCCAATTTTCATAATTTACTGCCTCCTTGAAAATTCTGAAATTCATTTTATATATTGAAAAATCACAATGTTTTTAAGACTTCATATTATTATAATGTGGGCAGTCGCCATGGATTGGGGTTACTGACACTCACCTGATTAAATATTTTAAGACCGCCCCAACACAATAAGTAACAATATTTTACCATACAGTTCAACGTAAGGCAGACACCCAAAGTAAGTATTTCGAATTGGGTCAAAGAATACCGCGAAAAATGCCAAAAGGACCACACCACAAAAGAAGAATTCGACAAAGATTTGAAAAATAATCTGTACAAGATTTGGAATCGGTCAGCAGGCCCCTACTTTCCTCCACCCGTAAAAGCCGTTCCCATCCCCAAGAAAAACGGAGGAACCCGAATCTTAGGAATCCCGACAATAGGAGATCGAATTGCCCAGATGGTTGTCAAACTCATCTTTGAGCCAAAGGTAGAGCCGTATTTCCATGAGGATTCCTATGGGTATCGTCCGAACAAAAATGCATTGGATGCAATAGAAGTAACTCGGAAAAGATGTTGGCAGAAGGATTGGGTATTAGAATTTGACATCAAAGGACTTTTTGACAATATCGATCACGAGATTCTGATGAAGCTGGTCAAAAGACATACACAGTGTCCGATGGAGATTCTGTATATCCGGAGATGGCTGAAAGCACCNATNCAACAACCAGATGGAACNATTGAACCGCGAGACAAAGGTGTACCGCAGGGAGTCATCAGTCCNCTGTTAGCCAATCTATTCTTACACTATGTGTTTGATGATTGGATGAACCGCACGTTTGAGCAAAATCCATGGTGTCGATATGCAGATGATGCAATTATACACTGCCAAACGCAGAAGCAAGCAGAGTTCATAAAGGACAAACAGGATAAGAGACTACAATCAGCAGGTCTGGAACTGCATCCAGAAAAGACAAAGATTGTGTACTGTAAAGATAGTAACCGAAAGGAAACGAGTCATACGATGTAATTCGCGTTTTTAGGATACACCTTTAAACCAAGGAAAGCCAAAGGAAAGAATGGCAAAGAATTTGCCAGTTTTCTACCGGCAATCAGCCAGAAGGCCAAACAAGCCATTATGCAAACGGTACATGATTGGCATCTTCTTTGGATGACAAACAAGAGCTTGAAGGACATAGCGGAAAAGTATAATCCGGTGATTAGGGGATGGCTCAATTATTATGGGAAATACGGAAAACGGGAATTGGCAGACACACTAAAACAAATCAACATGCATCTGTGCTATTGGTTTCGAAGAAAATATAAAACCTATCGGAATCGAAGAGAAGTGAGCAGAACAATGATGGAAGAAATTGCGAAAAGAGAACGACAGTTGTTCGCCCATTGGGCGGTAGGGATTACGGGAATGGTCGGATGATAAGAGCCGTATAACATGAGAGTGTCACGTGCGGTTCCGAGAGAGAGTTGGGGTGAAATTCCTCTTGCCTACTCGACTTCGCGAAGGAAATCGAGTAGTAGTTTATCGATTTATCCAAGCCAATCATCCGGAGTTCGGCCTGCGTTGGTTCCTACGGAAATTCAACACTTGTCCGAACGCCTATTACAATTATCTACGACATCGAAAGAAGGGATATTGGATTCGAAAGGAGGAAATTTGCACCGAGATTGAGCAGACATATCGCGATAACAACGGCAATTATGGATCCCGGTTCATCCGCGTTTTGCTTGCTCAGAAAGGTATATATCGCTGCAGAAACACCGTCCGGAAGTATCTTAATGTGGAATTGGGACTCAAAGCCATCGTTCGTCGCAAGAAAATGAAGCATGCCTACTTTGGTGAACCCCACGAGGTGTTCGAGAATCTGGTAAACCAGAAATTCGAGGCAGAAGATATCCACAAGGTCTAGTGCACTGATTTTACATATATCAAGCTGGCGGGCAGGTATGGCCCGATATAACTGTACGATCATCGATCTGTTTGATCGCTCGGTGGTTGCGACACTTAATAGCCGACACAATGACAATCAGTTGGCTATCGATATCCTGAAGAAAGCATTGTCCTCTCAACGGATTCCGCCAAGAAAGCTCATCCTACACAGTGACCAGAGATCCCAATCCATTTCATTGGATTTTACTGAATTCTGCAAAAACCACGATATCTGACAAAGTATGAGCCGTGCCGGCAGCCCTTACGGCAACGCTCCGATGGAAAGATTCTATAATAAACTAAAACACGAACGGATCCACCTGTATCACTTTCATAACAACGAAACACTGGATGAAGCAATCTACAAATACTCCTACGTTACGTACAATAATCACCGAACACACCTATAACAACTGGCGCACACCGTTTGAGGCTCGATCAACACGAATTAGGACATAGTGTTACAACAACGGTTGACCACAACATAACATTATTTCGTCAGTTCGACAAGCTTCTGGTATTTCTCCTTAGCCTGCTGATCGGCAGTTGCAAACAGCTCCTTGGCTCTTTCGGGAAAAGAACGGATCAGCGCACTGTAACGAACCTCTCCCAGAATAAAGTCGTTATAAGAGGCAGTCGGCTCTTTGCTGTCGAGCGTGAACGGATTTTTGCCCTCGGCAACTAGAGTCGGATTGTAGCGGAACAGAAAACAGTAACCAGCCGTTACCGCATTTTTCTCTTCGGTTTGGCTCACGCCCATGCCACCCTTGATTCCCTGAATCATGCAGGGAGCGTAAGCGATAATGAGCGACGGGCCGTGATATTTCTCAGCCTCACTGAATGCCTTGACGCACTGATTGTAATCGGAGCCCATCGCGACCTGAGCCACATAGACATAACCATAGGTCATTGCGATGCCTGCAAGGTCCTTTTTCTTTGTACTCTTGCCGTTTGCGGCAAACTGTGCAACCGCACCCAAAGGCGTCGCCTTTGATGCTTGTCCACCGGTATTGGAGTAAATTTCCGTGTCAAAAACCAGAATGTTGACATCCATTCCCGTTGATATGACATGGTCAAGGCCGCCAAAGCCAATATCATAAGCCCAGCCGTCTCCTCCAAATATCCAAATTGACTTTTTTGCAAGAAAATCCTTATTGCCAAGTATTTTTGCCGCAAATTCGTTATCCTTGAATTTTTCAAGTTCCACCACAGCCTTATCGGTGGCCTCCCGGTTGTCAACGCCGTCTTCCCTGGTGGCTTTCCAGTTCTCAAGAGTCGTGTTCAGACTCGCATCCACGTTTGCTTCGAGCAGCTTATCCACATACCCGGCCACTCGGTCGCGAATCTGCTGCTGGCCAAGGTACATGCCGTAGCCGAACTCAGCGTTATCCTCAAACAGGGAGTTTGCCCATGTGGGGCCAAAGCCGCGTTTGTTGACTGTATAGGGAGTGGAAGGAGCGCTGCCGCCCCAGATGGAGGAGCAACCGGTGGCATTTGCGATATACATTCTGTCGCCAAAAAGCTGCGTAGCAAGCTTGGCATACGGCGTTTCGCCGCAGCCCGCGCAGGCGCCGGAAAATTCAAGCAAAGGTTGCTTGAACTGGCTGCCCTTTACGCTCTCAACCTTGAACTTCGCAAATACTTCCGGTTTTTCAGGTAGTTTCTGGCCATAGACGAAAGTGGCTTCTTCGCCAAGCTGGCTATCGATCGGCTTCATAATAAGAGCTTTTGCTCCGCGCATACCCGGGCAGACATTGGCGCATGAGCCGCAGCCAGTGCAGTCGAGTACGGAAGGGGTGATGGCAAATTTATAACCCGGTAGACCGGTCGCATCCTTTAGCTTCATGCCTGAGGGAGCCTTTGCGGCCTCGTCTGCGGTCATAACGACGGGGCGGATCACAGCATGTGGGCAGACATAGGAGCAGAAATTGCACTGAATGCAGTTTTCAGGCTGCCATTCCGGCACATCCACGGCGATACCGCGTTTTTCATAGGCCGCCGAGCCCTGTGGGAAGGTGCCGTCCGCCGAATCCTTGAAAGCGGAAACCGGTAGCGAGTCACCCTGCTGTGCATTCATGGGTACGAGGATATTCTTAACAAAGTCGACAAGCTCAGGGCGGTCGACCTGGATGTCGGACTTGGCAGCTTCATCGGCCGCATTTGTCCACTCTTTGGGCACTTCAACCTTGTGTGCGCCTGTCAGTCCACGGTCTATGGCCGCATGGTTCATGGCGACAATCTTCTCGCCTTTCTTGCTATAAGAGACGGTAGCTGCGTCCTTCATGAACATGACGGCGTCATCAATCGGAATTATCTTAGTAAGATGGAAGAAAGTGGACTGCAGGATCGTGTTGATGCGCCCGCCCAGACCCAGTTCCTTCGCGATGCCTATACCGTCGATGGTGTAAAATTCAATGTTGTTTTCAGCGATAAACTTCTTTACTTTGGCAGGCAGACGGGCGTCGAGCTCCGCATCGTCCCACTGACAGTTGAGCAGAAATATGCCCCCTTCTTTCAAATCCTCGACCATGTCGTATTTATCGATATATGACGAATTGTGGCAGGCCACAAAATCGGCCTTGATGACAAAATAGGTTGATTTGATGGGATTTTCCCCAAAACGCAGATGGGAGATGGTCACGCCGCCAGATTTCTTCGAGTCATACGCGAAATAACCCTGTGCATAAAGATCGGTGTGATCGCCGATGATTTTGATGGTGTTTTTATTTGCGCCAACCGTGCCATCCGAGCCCAGACCCCAGAATTTGCAGGAGTGTGTGCCTTTCGGCGTGGTATCGGGATTTTCGTTGACCTTGAGCGAAAGGTTGGTCACATCGTCTTCAATGCCGATCGTAAAGCGCTTCTTAGGCGAGAGCGACTCCATATTGCGATAAACGGCAATGATCTGCCCCGGAGTGGTATCTTTCGAGCCGAGGCCATATCGGCCGGAGTAAATTGGAATATTCTGATAATCGGTATCACGCAGCGAGGCAACGATATCGAGGCAAAGTGGTTCCCCGAGGCTGCCGGGCTCTTTGGTGCGGTCAAGTACCGTCAGCTTTTTGACTGTTTTGGGTAGTACGGCAAGCATATGCTTGACCGAGAATGGCCTGTAAAGTCTTACTTTAAGAAGACCGACTTTTTCACCCTTTTCGAGCAAATAATCTATCGTCTCTTCAGCGGTGTCGCATACCGAACCCATCGCCACAATGACATTTTCGGCGTCGCTCGATCCATAATAGTTGAATAGCTTGTAATTTTTGCTTGCACGCGTGTTGACCTTGTTCATATAATTTTCCACAATTGCGGGCAGATCGTCGTAGTAACAGTTTGAGGCCTCTCTCGCCTGAAAGAATATATCGGGATTCTGAGCCGTGCCGCGCAGCGTGGGATGCTCAGGATTGAGCGCGCGGTTTCTGAAAGCGTCGATAGCGTCCCAGTCCACCATTCTCTTCAGATCTTCATAATCCCATGTCTCTATTTTTTGAACTTCATGGGAAGTGCGGAAGCCATCGAAGAAATGTATGAAAGGAACCCTGCCCTTTATTGCGGAAAGGTGCGCAACAGCTCCCAAATCCATCACTTCCTGCACATTGCCTGCGCAAAGCATGGCAACGCCTGTCTGTCGGCATGCGTAAACGTCGCTATGGTCGCAAAAAATTGAAAGCGCATGTGAAGCAACCGCACGCGCGGAAACATGAATAACTCCGGGAAGAAGCTCACCTGCTATTTTATACAAATTCGGTATCATGAGCAAAAGGCCCTGCGAAGCGGTATATGTAGTTGTGAGCGCTCCTGCCGCAAGAGAACCGTGAACCGTACCTGCAGCGCCAGCCTCGGACTGCATCTCAACGACCTTGACCTTTTGACCAAAAAGGTTCTGTCTTCCCTCGGCAGCCCATTTATCTGCAAGCTCTGCCATCACTGAAGACGGGGTGATCGGGTAAATGGATGCAACATCGGTAAACGCATAAGATACATGAGCGGCAGCTGTATTGCCGTCCAT
>JGI24146J20443_1002215_pt1 | contig 10834 bp, 12 predicted proteins | sample BarGraIncub1131A_FD_20443 | JGI IMG/M metagenome (IMG submission 20443) | reverse complement strand
AGCATTCTACCAGTAGTTGATTTACCACAACCAGATTCGCCAACTAAACCTAAGGTTTCACCCTTAAATATATTAAATGACACACCGTCAACAGCCTTAACAAAATCTGTAGTTCTACCAAACACACCAGACTGTACAGGAAAATATTTTTTTAAATTTTTAACCTCTAATAATGGTTCCATATTTACACCTTCCCTTCCGGTCTATCAATATATAGAAAACAACGAACTTTTCTACCTTCGAATTCCACAAGCTCTGGTTGTTTTTGCGAGCAAATATCCATACATTTGCTACACCTGTCACTAAATGAACATCCCTTTGGCATATGTAGAGGATTAGGTACCATTCCAGGAATCATAAATAACTGATCCACCTTTTCATCCACCTTAGGTATTGAAAGCAATAAGCCTTCAGTATAAGGATGTAATGGTCTTTCAAAAAGCTGAAGTGATGTTGCTTTTTCAACAATCTTACCACAATACATTACTACAACCTTATCTGCTGTTTCTGCGACTACTCCAAGATCATGTGTAATTAGAAGAATCGCGGTATTAAGTTTATTTTTTAAATTTACGATCAGTTCCAATATTTGAGCTTGAATAGTAACGTCAAGAGCAGTTGTAGGTTCATCTGCAATAAGTAATTCTGGAGTACACGAGAGTGACATAGCAATCATTACTCTTTGCCTCATACCCCCACTTAGTTGATGAGGATAATCATTTATTCTCTTCTCTGGAGTTGGAATACCTACTAATTCAAGCATCTTAACTGCTTCCAAGATAGCTTCTTTCTTTGTTAACTTTCGATGCCTAATTATAGTTTCCGCTATTTGCTTTCCTACAGTAATCACAGGATTTAAAGAAGTCATAGGTTCCTGAAATATCATAGATATTTCATTTCCCCTTATATTTTGCATTTCTTTCTTACTTTTCTTTAACAAATCTTCACCTTTAAACAAAATTTCTCCACCTATAATTTTTCCAGGTGGATTTGGTATAAGGCTCAAAATAGATAGTGAAGTTACACTTTTCCCACTACCCGATTCACCAACGATGGCTAATACCTCACCTTTATCCACCTCAAAATCCACACCATCTACGGCGTTTACGAGGCCTCCCTTAACTCTAAACTGAGTTTGTAAGTTTTTAACTTCTAATAACATTATGTTATCCTCCTTATTGATGAAGCTTTGGATCCAAAGCATCCCTTAGTCCATCACCAAATAGATTGAACGCAAGTACAGTTATAGTTATAGCAATGCCTGGGAAAAGGATTATATAAGGAGCATTATAAAAATATCCACGTCCTGCCCCTAGCATACTTCCCCACTCCGCTTGTGGTGGTTGTACTCCTAGGCCCAAAAATCCAAGAGCTGCAGTATCTAAAATAGCGTTGGATACTCCAAGCGTTGCACGCACAATTATTGGAGAAATTACATTAGGCAATATGTGCTTAAAAATTATAGCCGCATCGCTATTTCCAATAACCCTTGCAGCTTGAACATATTCGCTATCTTTAATAGACAATATAGATCCACGAACAATTCTAGCGTATTCAGGAATTGTAACAATACTTATCGCAATTATAGCGTTATCTATACCTTTACCCAATACACTCATGAAAGCAATTGCGAGTAATAATGAAGGGAAGGCAAGCATAATATCCATAAATCTCATTATTAACATATCTACCTTGCCACCATAATACCCGGCTATTGACCCTACAAATATTCCTATAGATAAAGCTATTGCAACAGCTGTAATACCCACTCTTAGGGAAATTTTAGTACCATCAATTATTCTACTTAAAATATCGCGACCCTGCTCATCTGTTCCAAACCAATGAGTCATCGATGGTTTTTGAAGGCTTTGTGATAAATCTCCAATGTTTGGTTTGTAAGGCATAATTAATGGTCCAAAAATGGCAACGAACAACAGAATTATTATTATTATAAGCCCAACTAGGGCTGCTTTATTTTTCTTAAGCATATACCATGCATTCCCAAACTTAGATTCTTCTTTAGGAGTTTGTGGATGCTGCGTTTCTTCATTTTGATTTGAATTTTTAGTTGTCATTTATTTCACTCCTTTAAGAATATTTAATTCTTGGATCTATAAACGCATAAATTATATCCACTATTAAATTAACAAGCACAAAGATTACTGCCATCATCATAACCGTACCTTGAACCACAGGATAATCTGTAACCAAGATTGCATCCACCACATATTTACCAATACCTGGCCATGAAAATACAGTTTCAGTTAGTACTGCTCCACCGAGTAGTGATCCCAGCTGAAGTCCTATTACTGTTATAATTGGAATCAGAGCATTTTTAAGTGCATGTCCAAAAATAACTGGCTTTTCTAAAAGACCCTTTGCCCTTGCGGTCCTAATATAATCTTGCCTTACAACTTCAAGCATTGTAGATCTAGTCATCCTTGCAATAATAGCAGTGGACGCGGATCCAAGAGCTACTGCTGGCATAATTAAATGTTTTAAAGCACTAAAAAACGCAGGCATATTACCTGTAGCTAAAGAATCTATTAAATATAATCCTGTGATTTTAATTGGTTCAAGGCCTATGTCTATTCTCCCCGATACTGGCAACCAATGAAGTTGCACTCCAAAGACTAATATAAAAATTAATCCAAGCCAAAATATAGGCATAGATACACCTAGTAGGGATATTATCATACAAATATAATCAACAACTGAGTTTTGTTTGATTGCAGAAATAACTCCCATAATTACTCCAAAAATTGAAGCAAATATAACAGCAGCTAATGCAAGTTCGATTGTAGCTGGAAAACGTGCCATTATCTCATCCCATACTGGAGTTTTTGACATAAGTGAGTCTCCCAAATTCCCATGTAATATTCCTCTTAAAAAGTCCCAATATTGAATATATATGGGCTTATTAAGTCCAAGTTGTTCTCTTAGAGCTATAATTTGATTTTGACTTGCATGCTGACCAAGAATTGTGGCAGCTGGATCCGTGGTAAACAAATGCATAACCAAAAAAACAAGTATTGATACTCCAATAATAACTGGTATAAGTAAAATTAGTCTTTTAATAATATATTTAACCATGGTTGCCTCCTCTTTAAATCTTAAAAAGTGGAATACCGCGGCTTGCGATATTCCACTAAAACTTTTCTAAAATAGAATTACTTATCTACACCACTAAAGAATACTGATCCTGTTGGATGTACTGAAAAGCCAGTAACTTTAGGTGAGTATGCTGCAAGGACTTGTGAATGAGATATTGGAAGCCATGGTGCATCCTTTGCAACTATCTGTTGAATTTCTTGATAAACTTTATTTCGCGCTTCACCATTTGGTAATTCTCTACCTTTTACAAGTAGTGCATCCACTGCAGGACTTGAGTATTGAGCAGAATTCAAAGTAGATTTAATTTCATGTGAATCAAATAGTGAAAGGAAATTATCTGCATCACCATTATCACCTGTCCAACCATAGAAGAATATATCGCCTTCTCCATTAGCAAGTTTTGCCTTGTAATCAGTCCAATTGTATGAATCTATTGTTGCAGTTACTCCGATTTTTGCTAAGTAGTTTTGAACTGATTCTGCAAGTTTTTGTCCACCCACGGTATTATAAGGTCTAGGATTAGAATAAGTGATAATCTTAACCTTTAAATCTGATTTTCCAGCATCTTTAAGCATTTGTTTTGCCTTTGCTGCATCATAATTATATGGCTGTACTGTCTTATCATAACCAGGTATAAAGGATGGAAGTGGGCTATTTGCTACACTTGAGTATCCCTGATACAAATATTTAACTAATTCATCACGATTTATAGCATGAGAAATAGCTTCGCGGAGCTTAACATCATTAAACGGTGCTCTTGAACAATTAAATGCCATGTAGTTGATATTCATTCCATCGCTTTGGTATACTTTCATATTACTAGATTTTAATTTTGCAATATCATTAGGGTCAACTCCATCAATTATATCTGTTCCACCGGTTATTAAATCACTGGCACGAACTGAATTTTCTTTAGTAAACTTAAATACTACATTATCAGCCTTTGGTTTAACTCCCCAATATGTATCATTTTTCTTAAGTTTTAATGATTGGTTCTTGTCCCAAGATACAAATGTATATGGACCGGTTCCAACTGGGTTATCCATTAGCTTACCCTTATATTTTGCAACTGCTGTTGGGCTTAAAACTGGAGCAGCAAGCGTCATTGCAAGATTTGCTAAAAACGGAGTATATTTATTTTTCAGTGTAAATTTAACTGATAAATCACTTAATTTTTCAATTTTAGCTACTGGTCCATAAGTAAAAGATGCATAAGGCATATCATCTGTAGCCTTTGGAGGAATCTGTCTCTCTACATTAAATACAACAGCATCTGCGTTAAAAGGTGTTCCATCTTGGAACTTAACGTCTTTTCTCAAATTGAAGGTATATTCTTTTCCATCAGCACTAATTTTCCAATCAGTTGCAAGACTTGGTGCAATTTCTGTTGAACCATCTTTGTATTTAATTAAACCTTCATAAATATTACACATAACTTTTGCCGATTCACCATCATCAACGTAAGCTGGGTCAAGACCTCTAGGATCTGCTCCTTGAGAAAACACTAGTGTCTTCGGTGTTGCAGTTTTAGTCGCAGTGCCTCCGCACCCAGTAAGTGCAGCACTTAATACAAGCACTCCTGTCAACATAATAGCAAGATATTTTCTTTTCATATTGATTTGCCCCCCTAAATTAAGTAAGTTCTTAAAACAATTAATAAAAATTTATTATTTAAAAATAAACAAACTTCTAATAATTATGCATTATTCTAGTAATTTTATCACCACTCATTTTGAAATGCAAGTTATATTTTAGAAAAATCATTTGTTTATGTATTCCCTCAATATATATTTTATAACTGTCATTATTTTTACTTTTATGAGTTATTTGCTTCAAAGCCTATTTATTGAAATTTTCATATACAAACATCCATTAATAATTAATATTCACATTTATGCTTAGTCAGAAATTCATGGGGCCTAAATCCTTTCAATATATTAACGCTTTTGATATAATAATCTTAGACGTAATAAACATGTTCAAATAAAGCTAAGGAGAAAAGCATGAATATTTTGGTAGACTTATTTGTTACTTTTTTAAAGATTGGTACCTTTGCCGTGGGAGGCGGTCCTTCAATGATTCCTCTAATTGAAAGGGATGCAGTATATAATAAAAAATGGATTTCAAAAGAAGAGTTCGTTGATATGATTGCACTTGCTCAATCAATTCCTGGACCGATAGCTGTGGACGCTTCAGTTTTTATAGGTTATAGAGTTGCCGGTATTCCAGGAAGTATCTCTGCGGTATTCGGATCAATATTTTCGGCATTTGTAGTACTTTTATTAATAGCCATGTATTTTGTTGGCATTAATAAAAATAGAAATGTAGAAGCTGTTTTTAAGGGTATTAGACCCGCCGTGGTTGCACTTCTTGCAGTTCCAGTTCTAAGAATGGGGAAAAGTTCAAAGATTAATAAAAAGACTGTTATTATACCAATAGTAACTGTTATTCTTGTTGCACTTTTTAATGTTAATGCAGTTTATATAATCATTTTCTCTGCACTAGGCGGCTTACTATATGGCTTGTTTAAAAGAAGGAGAATGTGATTATGAGTATATATTTAAAAATATTTTTAGTTTTTACAAAAATCGGATTATTTTCTTATGGAGGTGGAAACGCTATCCTTCCACTTATAAGGCAAGAGGTTGTTGTTAATAATTTGTGGCTGAAATCTAGCGAATTTATTGATTTAGTAGCAATATCTCAAGCAACTCCAGGTCCTATAGCAATTAATGGAGCTACTTATATAGGATATAGGGTTGGTGGTTTTTGGGGAAGTATTTTTGCTAACCTTGGAGTAGTGCTCCCAACATTCATTATAATGTTATTAATAACCAAGGCTTTTATGAAATTTAAAAATAATGAATATGTTCAAAATGCATTTTCGGGTGTTTTACCGGCAACGGTTGGATTAATTGCTTCAGCTGCAGTTATAATTTCCTATGGCTCTTTTATAGACTATAAAAGTATATTGATTTGTGTCGGGGTGTTTATTGCAGCTTACAAATATGAAGTAGATCCTATAATTCTTACTATTATTTCTGGAGTACTGGGATTTGCTTTATATAGGTAGGTGGTAAGTAATATAATTAGTACATATTAAAAAACATCAAAGGAACATATTATTGGGGAGGATATTTCAAATGAACAAGATGTATTATTTATTGATTTTTATACCAATTAGTATTCTAATTCACTACATGCAAATAGGAGGTCCTAGTGTACAGTTTCTAATAACTGCTTTAGCAATAGTGCCACTGGCAGCATTACTAGGAGAATCTACCGAAGAATTATCGAAGTACACCGGGGCCAAATTTGGTGGATTTTTAAGTGCTACATTTGGTAATGTAACAGAATTGATTTTATCATTTTTCGCATTAAAAGAAGGCTTATTTGATATAGTTAAAGCGTCAATTGCTGGTTCTATGATAGGAAATGTATTATTAGTATTAGGCCTTAGCATGTTTATGGGGGGCTTAAAAAATAAAACACAGAAGTTTGCTAAAGAAGGTGTAAACACTTCCGTAAGTTTACTTACACTAGCCGTAATAAGTTTAGTTATACCTGCCGTATGTACGGGTAATTTAAGCACATCAGATTTGAACCCGGTAAACTATGAAGCTCTTAGCGTAGTTATAGCAATAGTAATGCTTATTGTTTATTCTTGTAGTTTATATTTTTCGTTTTTTACTCATAAAGATTTATACGGCGTAGACCATGAAGCTTCCCAAGAGAAGTGGAAGCAATCGACTGCGATAGCCGTTTTATTAATAGCAACGTCACTTGTGGCTATTGAAAGTGAATTATTAGTTTCTAATATAGAACCAATGACGCAGCAATTACATTTATCCAAACTATTTGTTGGTTTGATTATAATACCAATTATAGGTAATGCCGCTGAACATGCAACAGCAGTAACTATGGCTATAAAAAATAAAATGGATATAGCTATTGAAATAGCTATAGGTTCAAGTTTACAAATAATATTGTTTATAGCACCTATATTAGTTTTAGTAAGTTTACTATTCAAACCTATGGCACTAATATTCAACACATATGAAATAGTAGCTCTTGGTGTAACCGTAATTATAGCAAACAAAGTTTGTAATGATGGGGAATCCAATTGGTTAGAAGGATTACAGTTAGTAAGTGTTTATATAATACTCGCTGCAACATTCTTTGCAATTTAAAAATAAAGTTAAAAATAACCTTATACTAAAAGTAGAAGCTAAATAGGTCAGTTATATTGTTTATTATAACTGACCTATTTAGCTTCTCCCTTTTGGCCTTAATTTATAAAGTTCTCTCCTTTTGCTAACTCTACTAATGTGCATCCCTCTATCACTTGTATCCCATTTGCTTTACAAAAGTTAATTATTTCAGCACTTTGAGCTCCTGGTTGAATAAGTATTTTATCTATTTTTAACTCATAAGCTTCTTGAACAATTTTAATACCCTTATATGGATTAATACATAAATTTAAAATTTCTATCTTATGTGGTATATCACTTAACCTATTATAGACTCCTACATTTTCAGCGGTTGGATTTAGACCCACTGCATTAAAACCATGTCTTTTCAAGGAATTCAATATTGTATATGCATATTTCGAAGGGTTTAATACATCCCCAACCACAACCCAGTTTTTATCATCTAAAAATTCACTAGCCTTCAATGATATCATCTCCTAATAAAATTAGTATACCTCTATTATAGCAATTAATTTATCTATTTGTAAGAAATTTTATTACTTTATTACATTTTTTCGATGCTGCACCATTATATTCAATCCCTTGAATATATCAATAAATTAAATAACAAAAACTATGGTGCATCATATACTGTATTGTAAATACTTTTTAGGAGCTAACTTAATGTATATTGATGATAATTTTATTAGATTTTATGAACCGTATTATACCTATGACCAAGAAACTCAAGATCTTCCCTTCGCATGTCCATATAGGCAAATGGCTCCACCCACCCCCTTACAACATGGACCCCAGGGTGGATCTCATGGTGGCCCTCAGGGTAGACCGCCTTCTGCACCTCCAAACTTTATACCTCCTGAGCCTAAGGTTCAACAATTTGGTGCTACCCCTCTAGCTATAGATCAAGGTGCAATTAGGCCTTGCCTCTTTAGGTTGGTATATATATGGCCAAGGAGAGGAAGAGGCTTCTGGGCATGGCTTACATTTGTTGGCCCGAGATCTGTGTCAGGTTTTCGCTGGGAAAGAAATACTTGGAGATATTTTGGAATGGATTTGAGAAATATTAGTAGTTTCCAATGTTTTTAAGATAGTAATGAAGGAATTGAGGAATAAATATGGAAAATTTTCAACCTTTTCACGGTATGATTACCATGATTAATGATTTTTGGATAGACGCTAATGAAGAAAGTTCAGGATGTTATAAATTAATGTCTGTTGAAAATGGATATGGAACTTTAGTAAATTTCGTTGTAACTCCATCCACTTACTTTGTAGACCATGTAATGATGACAATCGGAGATATAGTAACTGGATTCTACGATTCAAATGCAGCTGTACCTTTAATTTTTCCGCCACAATTTAGGGCAATCGTAATGGCAAGAGATGCACTCTATCAAAATGTAAAAGTAGACTATTTTAATGATCAGTTGGTAAGTAGTGATAATACTTTAAAATTAAACATTGTCCCATGGACGCAGCTCTTACTTGAAAATGGGCAGGCCTTTACCAAAATTCCTACAAACCACAATTTAATTGTTGTTTATGGCGCTACCACAAGAAGTATACCGGCTCAAACCAATCCCTATAAAGTTATTGTTATGTGTTAATATCTGCTAGATATATTTCGAAGAGATAAACATAACTTTTAAAAAATAGCCTAAAGGCACGTCACTTTAACGAAATAAAACCTATTGTAGTATTGAACTTCTCTGTAAGTGCCAAATAGTCCTCATAAGATTAGGACTATTTGGCACTTACATTTGTAATTTATTCCTTTAATTTCTCATCTTTTGCAACTCCAAAAGCTAATAGAGTGTGAATCCAATTAATTTTGGAGTAAAATCTATAAAATAATATAATTTAATATTTTATTAGATATATATTCTATTTGGCCCTGCAAAATATAGCTTAACCCGATATTTACATCTATATTATCAATCTCTATTCCAATAAAATAGCCCTTGATATTCATTTTGTACATTTTTACTAGTTCCATTAACCCTAAAGAATGAATAGACCTACTCTTAGCTTTAATTTTATTTATATCATCCAAACTTTTAAAAGTTAATGTGCCCGGTGAATTTCCATAATATGTTGAATCAATAATATAAAATACATCTTGTTCATTTAATTTTGAAAAACAAAATTCCACATCTGTTTCTCCTATAATCGTCTCTATACCTTTATCCTCAAGTATATTTTCAATTTTCTCTAAAATTAGCACCGCTACTGCATCATCCATCATTAACCTATTACCTATAGCAATGACTTTTTTACCCATATTAACTCAACCCTTCATATAAAAGAACCCTGCTATAAACAGGACCTAAAATTTCTATTTGTGGATACATATTTTTTTCTTTACTTGTTGCAAAATCCATTCACTTAGTTCATCTATTCCACAGTTTTTCGTGCAGGATGTTTGAAAAATCTTTGCCTTATCATTTATTAAGTTAATATCTCTATAAAACTCTTCTTCCTTAAAATCCGTAAATTCCAGTAAATCAATTTTATTTAAAATTATCGCTTTACTTTTTTCAAACATTAGTGGATATTTCAAAGGCTTGTCATTACCTTCTGTCACGCCGAGAACGCAAAGCTTAATATCCTCACCTATTTCAAATTCTGCTGGAGCTGATATGCTCCCCACATTCTCTATAACAATAAGATCTATCTCTCTTAAATCAAAATTCAATGATGCTTCCCTTACCATTCCCCCATCTAAATAACAAGTTCCTGCAGTATTAATTTGTACTACTGGAACTCCCCTACATTCAATTCGCTCTGCATCTTTAGTGGTATATAAGTCTCCTTCAATTACCGCCATATTTAAGCTTTGCTTAAGCTTTGGAATTAACTTCTCAAGTACAGAGGTTTTACCAGACCCCGGAGCACTCATAAAATTTATAACAAATATACCCTCTTCATCAAAAAGATTTTTGTTTTCTAAATGGATCTCCTCATTAGTATTTAACATATTAATGCTAATCTTTATTTCATTCATTCCATTATTCTCCTTCTATTTATATAAATAGAACTCATATATTCTTAGGATTCTAGATAAATAACTAATCAACATTGTAGCTACTTTATCTTAAATGTATTAAGTAATATTTATATGATAAGTCTCACCATATTCTGTATTGACATGGGTAGCACAAGATATACAAGGATCAAAAGAGCGCACTATGCGACCTATCTCTATAGGATTCTTAATATTCTGGATTTGAGTGCCAATGAGAGCGCTCTCAAGAGCTCCATGCTGACCCAACTCATCTATTGGTGAAAGATTCCAAGCAGTCGGGGTAACTATATCACAATTCTTTATAACCCCCTTTTCTATAGTAGTCCAGTGTCCGAGAGCTCCACGTACAGCATCACAAAGTCCTATCCCCTGTGCACTATCTGGAATAGTATATTTATCCTGCACTGCTGGTATAGGCTCTACTTCCTCAAGTATTAAGAACATTTTTTCACAAAGCTTTTTTCCCTCGAGTACCCGAGCCATA
>JGI24146J20443_1002209_pt1 | contig 10859 bp, 9 predicted proteins | sample BarGraIncub1131A_FD_20443 | JGI IMG/M metagenome (IMG submission 20443) | reverse complement strand
AAAAAAGGAAATGTTGTTGCAGCGACAAGAATAATACCTCTTTTTATTGACAAATTTAAGATTGAACAAATAGAGAATATTTGCAGCGATGAAGGACCTATTATTTGGGTGGCTCCATTAACATCTATTAAGGTGGGAATTGTAACTACCGGGAGTGAAGTCTATAGTGGCAGAATAGAAGATAAATTCGGACCTGTCATTAGAGATAAAATTGATGAAATAGGTAGTCAAGTAATAAATCAAATAATTGTATCCGATAGTGAGGATATGATTGTGAATGCAGTAAATGAATTACTTTTAATGGGTGCTGAAATGATTATTGTTACTGGTGGTATGTCAGTAGACCCTGACGATGTTACGCCTGCAGGAATAAAAAAAGCTGGAGCAAAGATTATATCCTATGGAGCACCTGTACTTCCGGGAGCTATGTTTTTAATAGCATACATGGGTAGTGTACCTGTGCTTGGACTTCCTGGATGTGTTATGTATAATAAAAGAACTATTTTTGACCTTATACTTCCTAAAATTTTAGCAGGAGAGAGTATAAAAAGAGAAGATATTACAAAGCTGGGTCACGGGGGTTTATGCGTTAATTGTGAGGTGTGTAATTTCCCAACATGTAGTTTTGGAAAATGGTAGTAAACAGGATATGACTTACTCAACTCATGGAGAACTGGCCAAAGCTTTATTTGCCTCAGAACAAATGGTAGATGAGTTAGCAATAAAGATGGGAATAGATCCACTTGAGTTTAGATACAATAATGCATTAAGAGAAGGAGAAGTAGATTTAGCTACTGGAAAAACTCATGTTGATAAGTTAACAATTACACACAAATATGTGACTAAGAATATTACAGTTGTTAGCCAAACTAAATTATATAGATAGGAAGAGAGGGGATGAAATGAAAAGCTATTCTGCTATAATACTTGCAGCGGGATATTCCACCCGGATGGGGAGCTTTAAGCCACTAATGAAAATAAATGGGAAAACACCAATTCAAAGATGTGTTGAACTTTTCGAAAATTGTGGAATAAGTGATATTACGGTGGTGACTGGACATATGAATGATGATATAGTGAAGGAATTAAGTGATATTAGAAGTAATTCTAATGATATTAGAATTATATTTAATGATAAATATAGTGAAGGTATGTATTCATCAATAAAAGCTGGAGTAGAGTCACTTCCAAAGGAAACAAATGCTTTTTTCATTTTGCCTGTAGACATTCCATCTGTTCAGGTCAATACTATTAAAAAAATGCTACGAAGCTATGAGAAAATTAAAGGTGGTATAATACACCCTACATTCGGTGAAGAAAAAGGTCATCCTGTATTGGTATCAAGCACATTAGCTGAAGAAATATTAAATACTAATCCTGAAGGTGGATTAAAAGAGCTTTTTAATAAACATAAAAAACAGTGGCATTATGTACAAGTTACAGACAGAGGTATTCTACTTGATATGGACACTAAAGAAGACTTTCAAGTTCTTTTAGATCATATTTCGGTATATCCCTGTCCCGATTATCAAGAATGTATGGAGATATTAAAATTATGCAAAGTGAACCGGGATGTTATAAATCACATGAAGAGTGTAGCCCAATTTGCCAAGAAAATATCATTTTTGCTGAATAAAAAAGGTTTAAATTTAGATTTAAATTTAAATTACGTTTATGCAGGGGCGTTACTCCATGATGTAGCCAAGGGGAAGAAAGATCATGCAGAGCAAGGGGCAAAAGTTGTTGAAGACTTTGGTTATAAGTGTCTTATGGAAATCATTAATGAACATATGGAATTAAAAACTAGGTTTAGAATAGGAGAAAAAGAGGTAGTTTACCTTTGTGATAAGCTTATTAAAGAAAGGACATTAATAACTTTAAAGGAAAGGTTTGCAGAAGCTATTGTTAGATATGAAGATATGCCGCATATTTTAGAGAATGTGAATAAAAAATATTTGGATGCAAAAATGATAAAGAAAAGTATTGAAGAAATATTAGGGATAAGCATTGAAACTCTTAGTGAGAAGTTTTGAAAAGGTATATTTATATACTAAGACATGGTGAAACTGAATACGGCGGGGTAAAAAGATATTTAGGACATACAGATTGTAAACTTTCGGAGATTGGCATAAATGATGCGAAGCAATTAGCTTATGTTTTCGACGAGAGTAAAGTCGTTATTAACAGTATTTTTAGTAGTGACCTTATTAGGTGTAGAAGTACTGTTAATATAGTATTTCCGGAAAGAAAAGTAACCTTTTTAGAGGATTTAAGAGAAATAAATATGGGTATTTTGGATGGATTAACCTTTGAAGAAGTAAAAAATAAGTATCCGGAGGTTTATAAAAAGAGAGGCGAAAACATAGCAGAATTTATTCCCCTAAATGGCGAATCATTTATGGCATGCCTGCAAAGGGCAATTATGGTTTTCAACCATATAATTGATACAACTGAGGGCAATGTTGTTATTTGTAGTCACGCAGGTTTTATAAGAGCCTTGCTTTGTAACCTCTTAAAATTAGATATAAAGGATATTTTTAATATAAGGCAGGATTATGGATGTATAAATATAATAATTTCTGAGGAATCCAATTTTTCTATAGAAGGGATTAATCTCAAAACTTTATAAATCATGGTAGAGGGAAGCTTGAATAAAGTGTGTAATATGGGGGCGGAGTAGAATTCAGCGCTCTTAATGGTTATATTTTTATAGAATTTAGTGGTATTATTGATAATATTGAGATTAGTAATGGAATGATGAAACGAAATCTTTATATAAAAGGAAATGATGAGAATGATTAAAACTGCAATATTAACTATTAGTGATAAAGGTTCTAGAGGAGAAAGAATAGATGGTACAGGTCCGGCACTAAGGACTGAATTAGAAGATAAGGGATTTATTATAAGTTTTTATAAAATGATCCCTGATGAAAAAGATGAGATAGAAAAAGAATTGATATATCTATGTGATAAGCTTAAGGTAGATTTAATTTTAACTAATGGAGGAACGGGATTTTCACAAAGGGATGTTACTCCGGAGGCAACTCAAAATGTAATTGAGAAATATGTGCCCGGCATTGGCGAAGCTATGAGAATGAAATCACTTGTAATTACGCCAAATGCTATGCTTTCAAGAAGTATCGCCGGAATTCGCAAAAAAACCTTAATCATTAATCTTCCCGGAAGTCCCAAAGGTGCTGTAGAAAATCTTCAATTTGTACTGCCTGCCATTCCACACGGAATAGCAGTACTGCAAGGAGAGGCAAGCGAATGCGCTAGAAGTTAGTAAATGGGCTATAAGTTAGCGAAAATAATTGAACTTTAGGAGACGGTTTTATGATAGATAGGCATGGAAGAAACATCAATTATTTAAGAATATCAGTAACTGACAGATGTAATTTAAGGTGTACATATTGCATGCCAGAGAAGGGCATCGAAAGTTTAAGTCATGATGATATTCTGCGGTTTGAAGATACTTTGAAAATTGTAAAGGTGGCTGCATCATTAGGTATAAATAAGATAAGATATACTGGTGGAGAACCATTGGTTATGAAAGATATAGACAAACTCATATATGAAACCTCAAAACAGCCTGGAATAGATGAAATTGCAATAACTACCAATGGCATTTTACTCTATGATATGGCAAGCGATCTTAAAAAAGCAGGACTTAAAAGGGTTAATATCAGCCTCGATACTTTAGACGCAGAAAAGTATAAAAGCATAACAAGAATAGGAAATTTATCTAAGGTGATGGAAAGTATAGACAAATGTTTAACCCTTGGATTAAAACCTGTGAAAATAAATACAGTATTAATGCGAGGGTTTAATGATACAGAGTTTGAGGATTTTTTAAACTTAACTCGCGAGATGCCAGTAGAAATAAGATTTATCGAATTAATGCCTATAGGTGAGGGTATTAATCTTTATGAAAAAAGGAAATTAGGTTTTGGCGAAATTCTAAAATTACATCCTGAGTTAATTAAAATAGAAACTGAAAAAAGTAGCACTGCCCAAATGTACAAGTTAAAAGGGGCAAAAGGAAAGATTGGGTTCATTAGTCCTGTAAGTTGCAAATTTTGTGCAGATTGTAATAAAATAAGGCTTACATCTATAGGAAGCATCAAACCATGCCTTCATTCAAAAGAAGAAATAAACCTTAGGAAATACCTAAATAACGAAGAGTTACTTACAAATACATTAAAATCGGTGATTTTTAACAAACCACTTGAGCATCATCTTGAAGAGGAAAAAGCTAGTAGAAGCGATAAGATGATGTATCAGATAGGAGGATAAAGTAATGAAACTTTCACATATAAATGAAGAAGGAAGAGCTAAAATGGTGGATGTATCAGAAAAGTGTGACACAGCTCGCGAAGCTATAGCAGTTGGATCAATATCAATGAAAAGAGAAACACTAGAAAGAATAAAGGATGGATCGATTTCAAAAGGAGATGTATTAGCTGTAGCGCAAGTAGGAGGAATTATGGGTGCTAAAAGTACTTCTCAAATAATACCAATGTGTCATCCTATAATGATATCTGGTTGTGACATAAGCTTTAAAATAGACCTTGAAAATACTAAAGTAGAAATAACAGCAACGACGAGGACTGTAGGAAAAACAGGAATTGAGATGGAAGCCCTTACTGCAGTATCTGTTGCGGCACTAACTATTTACGATATGTGTAAAGCAATCGATAGGGAAATGGTTATAAATAGTATTATGCTTGTGAAAAAAAGTGGAGGAAAATCAGGAACATTTGAAAGGAAGGAGGACGCTGAAAGGGTAAAAGTTATTGCTGTTAATATAAGTAAGAAAAAAGGTGAAGTAAAACATCCTATTATGAAAGGCCTTTTCAAAGTGAATCATGGACTAGGTGGAGATGCACATGCAGGCAAATGGCATAGGCAGGTTAGCCTTCTTGGGGTTGAAAGCATTGATAAAATGAAAGCGAAAGGGGCTAGCGACTTAAATGTAGGGAGTTTTGCCGAAAATATTACTACAGAGGGAATTGTTCTGTATGAGCTTCCAATAGGAACTAAACTTAAAATTGGAGATGTGGTTTTAGAGGTAACGCAGATAGGTAAGGAATGTCATGCTGGTTGTGAAATTATGAAACTTGTAGGTGACTGCATAATGCCAAGAGAAGGTATATTTGCTAAGGTTCTAGAAGAAGGATATATTAAAGCTGGAGACGATATTGTAATAGTGGAATAAGTGTTATTAACAGATACATTAAATTGGAATTAAAGACTCTAAGTTTATTTAATACCAAAGTGATAGAAGGTCTCAAATTACATAGAGACCTTCATTTAATAGACACCAAGGTACTTTGAATAAAAATTGAATGTGTTATTTCTAAAAATACTCTATTATTACGTCCATAATTCCACCACATACCATACCTTCATCTTCAGCAATGGAACCTGTCATGTCTATGCTTTGAATTTGATATCCTCCACTTCTGATTACATCACGAGCGGTAGTAATTACCTCTCCTTCACTGCAACCTCCGCCGATACTCCCTAAAATCTTACCATAGGGCCATACAATCATTTTAGCTCCTTCCTTTCTTGGAACTGAACCTTTAGTAGAAACAATTGTAATGATTGCCTTTGGAGAATTTTCTTCTTTGCACAAATCCATTAATACATCAGGGTCAAACTCAGGCCAATTTTTTTTCATAGGTTTAGTAATAACACTGCTTATATCACCAAGTCTTCTATATTTTATGAGTTGAGATATAATAGAAAAAGCTATCTCATCAGGTGTAACTGCACCTATCTCAAGGCCAATAGGTGCATTGACATTATTTATTTTCTCCTTAGAATATCCTTCACTTATCATTTGATCCATAACACTTTTAACTCGGCGTTTTGATCCAATCATTCCAACATATGCAGTATTATGTTCTAAAACTTGCCTTAAACAATCTATATCATGTCTATGCCCACGAGTCACAATTACAACATAGGCAGACTTATTTAAATTAATAAAGTCGAAACAGTGATCGAAACTCTCGCAAATTACTTTCTGAGCAGTAGGAAATCGCTCAGCGCTGGCAAATGAAGGTCTGTCATCGATAACGGTAACTGAAAATCCTGCCTTTGAACTAAATTCAGCTAAGGGTTTCGCAATATGACCACCACCTAAAATTATTAATCGTGGCTCAGGAAAATAAGGTTCAATTAAATAAGATTCATTTTCATCATATTTAATAAACTCAAGGGTTCCAGTTTCTAAAGCATACTTTGCCTTTTTATAAAGTATATCATCTAAATCAGATATAGGTTTATAGGCGTTCAGACTTTCCTCAGTAAAAAGAGTTTTGTTATGGGACGGTTTATTTTCACAATTTTTGTTATCTAACTTTGTAATCATAACAGCATTATTTCCTGCCCCAACTTCAAATAGTAAATTTTTATAGGTATCTACATTCATGGTTAAATTCCTCCTACTATATTTATTTTTAAAAGTACTTATAATTATTAAGATAATTTTACCTGTGATATAGGAAGTTATATGTAATATAAAATATATGACAGGATGTGAGGACTGAAGTTACTGAGGTTGCTTATTCCCTACTATTTTAATTGTAGCAATAATTGTGATAGTTTTAAAGAAAAAACCATAAATATCTCATTAAAAATAGAAATATGCTTTAAAAAAAGTTTAAATATGCTATAATGTTAAATGCAACTTAATATATGGAGAGATGTCCGAGTGGCCTATGGTACCTGCCTCGAAAACAGGCGAACGGGTTATTCTGTTCCGGGGGTTCAAATCCCCCTTTCTCCGCCAATATGAAGGGCTCTAGCAAAACTGCTAGAGCCCTTTTGCAAGGATAATTCACAAAGAAATATATTAGTTCAGGCTTCAACATATCAATAAATACCAATAAAGGGTATACTAAATGCTAGAGTCGAAAATTTAGGAGGATATTATGCATGCTAAAATATCAGTTTTGTCTAAAAAAGGCGGTAGAGCTGTAAATGAAGATTACTGTTCTTATAAAGAAACAAATGATTTCGCCTGTTATGTAGTAGCTGATGGCTTAGGTGGTTATAAAGGTGGTAATTTAGCATCAGATTTAGTTGTAAATAGTTTTTTAGAGTTAAGTCTAAAAAAAGAATCAATTGAGTATAAGGATATAAAGCATAGTATTGAAGAGACAAATACAATTTTAACTAAGGCACAGAAAGAAAATTTTGAACTCAATTCTTCGAAATCTACTTTAGTGGCATTGCTTACGGATTTTAAAAGTGTCAATTGGGTTCATGTTGGTGATAGTAGAATTTACTTTTTTAGAGATGGGCATATTTATCATCAATCAAAGGATCATAGTGTAGTTCAAGCACTTGCTGATGCAGGAGAAATTATGGTAGATGAAATAAGATTTCATGAAGACAGGAATAAGTTACTTCGTGCTATTGGACAAAGTAATGATGTTAAATGTACGATAAATGAAAATTCGGTAAACTTACGTTCAGGTGATATCTTTTTATTATGTACTGATGGCTTTTGGGAATATGTTGATGAAGATAGTATGATAACATCATTAAAGCTTGTTACTTCTCCTGAAGAGTGGCTTTTAAAATTGGAAAGTGTGCTTAGTGAGAGAATAAATGATAATAACGATAATTACACAGCAATGACAGTTTGGTTTAATTAACAAACAGACGAATATTAAGGGGGTTTTGACTTGCAAATGCATAAGTTGTGTATGGGATGTATGAGTGAGAAGGGAGATAATAAAATTTGCCCAATATGTGGATGGAATGAAGATCTAGTTTCTGAAAATCCAGTTCATCTCCGAGCAGGGACACTTTTATATGATAAGTATATAGTAGGAAAGGTTTTGGGAAATGGCGGCTTTGGCATTACATATCTTGGATGGGACAAGGTTTTAAGTAGAAAGGTCGCTATAAAAGAATATTTACCACAACAATTTTCTACTAGATATGCTGGTGAAAATAATGTAACAATATTTACAAGTGATAATGAGCTGCAGTACAATAGTGGTCTAGAAAAGTTTCTTGAAGAAGCAAAGATACTTGCTAAATTTGGAGATCATCAAAACATAGTTTCTGTTTATGATTTTTTTAAATTAAACAACACTGCCTATATAGTTATGAATTATGTGGATGGAATTACTTTAAAAGAATATCTTAATGCAATGGGTGAAAGTATACAATATGCTAAAGCCTTAGGAATTATTGGCCCAGTTATGAATGCTTTAAATTCTGTTCATAAAGTAAACATACTTCATAGAGATATTAGCCCAGGTAATATTTATATGTGTAAAAGTGGTCAGATAAAGCTTATAGACTTTGGCGCTTCAAGGCAAGTTGTGGGTGATTTAAAAAGTTTGTCCGTAATACTTAAACCAGGCTTTGCACCAGAAGAACAATATAGGAGTAGAGGTGTTCAGGGACCTTGGACTGATGTGTATGCAGTAGCTGCTACTTTCTATAGAATGTTAGCTGGACAAGCTCCTCAAGAAGCACTTGAGAGATTATCAGAGGATACAATAGAATGGGAAAGTGAGTGCTGGAAAGATGTACCGGTCGATGCTATTGCTTGCTTAAAAGTTGCTCTTTCTGTAAGGTCAAAAGATAGATATCAAAGCATTAAAGATTTTTCAAATGAGCTATTTAAAAATGATAATTTATACAATATTATACAAAGTAGCTCAGAAGAGCTTGGCTCTGAAGTTGATACAATTGCTAAGGAAATTGATAGAAATAAACAAAATAATTATATTGATACTAAAGTGGTATCTGCTCTAAACCACGATAATATTGATTTGGATAAGACTGTTATACGCTCTCATAATGGAGGTGCTACAAGTGTAAATGTTTCTAATGAAGGGACTAAATATATAAAAAATAGTGATACAAATCCGAAACCAATGGATATAGTGACGCTTTGCTCGCGTTGTGGTGAGAAAATGTATGAAAATGAAATGTACTGCAGTAACTGTGGTAATAAGGCTATTTCTGAGATTGAAAGTCCTAAAAATGATATTAACACTAAAATGGATTCAATAATATTAAATGAAAGTAATGTTAATGATGAAGGTTCGACAATATTAAATGAAAGTAAGGTTAATGAAGGTTCAACAAGATTAGAGGAAAGTAATGTTAGTGAAGGTTCAACAAGATTAGAGGAAAGTGATGTTAGTGAAGGTTCAACAAGATTAGAGGAAAGTAATGCTAATGAAGATTCAACAATATTAAAGGAAAGTAATGTTAATGAAGGTTCAACAAGATTAGAGGAAAGTAATGTTGATGAAGGTTCAACAAGATTAGAGGGAAGTAATGTTAATGAAGATTCAACAATATTAAAGGAAAGTAATGTTAATGAAGATTCAACAATATTAAAGGAAAGTAATGTTAATAAACGTTCAACATTATTAGAGGAAAGTATTGTTAATGAAGGTTCGATAATATTAAAGGAAAGTACAGAGTTACCCAAATCGGTAGTTAAGGTAACTATGAGTAGAAGAAAGAAATACGTTATATTTTCAGCTATTTCTTTACTTGTAATTTTAGGAATATTTTCCATAAGATTTGTACTAATAAGATATGGAGAAAGCCAAATAAAAGCTGTTAATAGTACTAAAAAAGCAACTGATCCTGTAAAAGTAAAAGCAAAAGAAGTTGTTCGAACAATTTCTAAAGAAGAAGCAATTAACATTGCAAGTAAAATAGTAGGGGAGCTACCTAAGGGCTATCATTTAGATTATGATAGCATAAAAAAGATTGATAATAAAGAATATCATATGATACATTTTTATGAAACTATAATAGATAACCAGCAAACAGGAGCTTCGCATATTGCAACATGTGAATGGTATTATATAGATATTAGTGATGGCAATATATATAGAATGGATACTGCCACAGGTAAGTTAGTAAAAGTTACTGAAAAGTGGAGTGGACAATTAAAGAAGGAGCAAATAGTATATTCAAAATATACTAATGATAAGTTTGGATTTTCAATAGATTACCCTAGTGACCTCTTGACAAAAGTAGTACCTCTTGGTCAGAATGGCAGTATTTTTTCTTCAAAAGATGATAGTGTAAAACTTACTGTATCAGGGAAAAATAATGTGTCAAATCAAAGTGTAAAATCAGTTTACAACGATGTAATTAAAGAACATAGCGATGCACCTTATAAAACCCATCAAAATAACTGGTTTGTGGTATCTTGGATTGATGGAGACAAGATATATTATGAGTGGTGTACAGTAGGAAGCGGTTCTATTAATACATATATTGCTATATTCCCAGAGAGTCAAAAGAAATACTTTGAATTAGTCCTAAATCATCTTAATTCTAGTTTCAAGAATCCTGGTGTTGGGAAGTCACATTAGATGAATTAGCAAATATAAATTTATGCAAAAGTAAAGAAATAATAAGTAGCAATATGGCGCCGATACGACGACAAAATAGTCGTCACTAAGCCACACCAATAATATTTAGATGAAGGCAACAGTGATTACATCCTAAACTAAACAACAATAGGTGTAAGTATCATTAAGTAGAGAAAACTATAAATAAAGTCATCAGCACAACTCGAAAACAGGCGAACGGGTTATTCCGTTCCGGGGGTTCAACTCCCCCTCTCTCCGCCAAATCAAAAGAACTCACTGGAAGGTGGGTTCTTTATTACGTTAATTATGATGGGGATTTGAACCCGCGAGGGCGCAGAGCGTTAAGAAAATGTGATGTTATCACATTTTTAGCTGTGCGAAAGGAGACAGGACCCGGACCGGGTGGCGACGTAATTGATGCGTAGCAGCAATCAAATCCCCCTTTCTCCGCCAAAATTTTAAAGGGTTTACAAGCCGTTT
>JGI24146J20443_1002193_pt1 | contig 10910 bp, 10 predicted proteins | sample BarGraIncub1131A_FD_20443 | JGI IMG/M metagenome (IMG submission 20443) | reverse complement strand
TCGGCCTGGCGCCCGCCACGCCGACGGTCCGCTTCCGTCCCACCATCACCTACGAGGCGGCCAACGCCGACATCGCGGTGAAGGTCCCGCGACGGCGGATACGCGTCACGATGGAGCTGATCGGCAGCGGCTGGAAGGTCGCGGGGATGGACATCCTGCCCTAGTTGCGCTCGTTCTCACGTGAGGCTCGCGCCTGCGCGCGCACGGTTCGGTTCGGGGTCATCGCGTGACTTCCGTGTACTCCTGAGCCGTCCGGTCCCACGTGGGATAGCGACTCACGGCGAGTCCGTGGATCTTCCGACGGAACTCCGGGTCCTTGGTCGCATAGGCTTCCAACAGGTGCGCGACCAGTCCGGCAAGGCGCACCGTGAAGTCCGTCCCCTCGACCAACCCGACGAACGCCGGGTCGTTCAGCGACTCCGCCAGGAAGTCGTCCATGGCGACCATTCCGCTGTGATACGACGCCAGCGGCAGCGCACCCGCGGCGAGCCCCTCGATGTTGACGAGCGCTGCCGCCTCAGGGAAGACCGACGGGACCACGCAGACGTCGGCCGCAGCGAACACCGCGGCCAGCTGCTCGTGTTCCAGGTGGCCCAGGAAGGCGATGGACCCCGGTTCGGGAAGCGGAGGGTTCTCACCGACGACATCGCCGAACCCGGCAGGGGACCGCAGCAGCGGCTCGGCGTCGACGAGAGCCGTCGCTTCTGCGGTGTCGCCCGCGTCGATGAGCGCCGCCAACCGCTCGAGTGGTTGGCGCGCGGGCCCTCCTCCTGCGATGAGCAGCCGGACCGGCCGTGCGCGGAGCGCGGAGATCAGCGGCATCGCCCCGACCAGGTGCTGGATGCCCTTCGTCGGGCGTACCGATCCCGCGTAGACGAGGATGTCGTCCTCGGCGGAAAGCGCAAGGCCGTCGGGCAGCGTCACTCGGGCTCGGAGAGATGCGAGTGCGGACTCGCGGTCGCCGGCCGGGGCGAACAGCTCCGCATCGATGCCGGGGGACATGACAACGGTCTTCCCGGCGATGGGCTCGCCGTGTCCCTCGGCCCACGCGATCAGGTCGTCGCATGCGCCCTGCGAGACCGTCGCGACGCGCGTGGCGCCTTTCAGGCCCTCGACCGCATAGGGTACAAGATCGTCGTTGACTCGGACACTGAAGTTCAGGGCGGAACCATGCTCCGTCACCACGTACGGCGCGCGCCCCGCCAGAGCCTGGGAGACGACGTAAGGCTGCATGATCAGGTGCTGTGCGAGCACGAGGTCCGGTGGCCACTGTTCGAAGACGGTGCGCAGGGCGGTCACGTTGCGCGAGATGTAGCGCTCGCGCGTGTCCGGGTCCGCGTTCTGGAACCCGTGGACGTTCTCCCGCGAGAAAGGCGGGAAGAGGCCCTCGACGTACACGAGGAGCTCGCCCTCGAGGTGCGGCCTGACGAGACGGCACGTGCCGGCCATGCCGGGCTCACTGCGGGATTCGAGGGTCAGCGACGTGTTGCCCGGGTCGAGCGCGTACGCGGCGTCGATGAAGTCGCAGCGCTCCGGCTGGCGATCCTGGCACACTAACGTGACTTCGTGGCCGAGCCGGACGAGCGCGCGGGAGAGTTCGCGCACGTAGATGCCGCTGCCCGAATCGTGGAGGAAGTACCCGTGGACCACTGCGACTCTCACAAGCCCTCCTCTTCCGGTTCTGGGTGCGCTGCTGGTGCTTCCTGAGACTCTACACGGCGTTGTGCCCGTGGCGCCGAAGCATGTCACGGCGCGAGCCGGGGCAGGAGGTGTTCACCCCGCCGGCACAAGTGGCGTAGGCTGGTTGCAACACCGAGGGGGAGAGCCTTGCCGGCCCCGATGACCGCCGATCGCCGGACGATACCGTTGTGGGTCAAGGCCCTGCTTCTGGCGGGGGCGTACGTCGGCGCGGCCGAGGTGGGCAACCTCTTCTCGGTGCAGAGCGCCTTCTCCACGTTCTGGCCGCCCGCCGGGCTCTTCTTCGCGGTCCTGCTGATCTCAGACCGACGGGATTGGCCGCTGCTGGTCCTCGCCGGCATTGCGGGCAACCTGGCTTCGGACCTGCTGCACGGCCGTGCGCTGCTGATGACCCTCGGATTCTCAACGGCCAACGCGGCGGAGGCGATGATCGGGGCCGTGCTGGTCGGTCGGCTCATTGGCTCGCGCCCGAAGATGAACACGCTGCGCCAGGTCCTCGTATTCACGATCGTAGGAGCGGTGTTCGCCCCCATGGTCGGGGCGACCGTCGGCGCGTCGGTCGTCCGGCTCGGGGTCGCGGGCGCGGCGTGGGGGGCCACGTGGGTCAGTTGGTGGATCGGCGACGCCCTGGGCGTCGTGGTGGTGGCGTCGATCATCCTGTCGGGCATCGGGCTGTGGGACTCCTATCGTGACGACTCCGACCCTCATCCCGCCCGCTATCTGCTGCCCCTCGCGCGTGCGGTGGCCGTCGCCATCCCGTTTGGCGTCCTTGCGCACGTGGTCTTCAGCCCGCTCGGTGGTGGCACCTCGTGGAAGTTCCTTACGACCCCCGGGTTGGTGGCCGTGGGGATCATCGGCGGGCCGGCGGGGGCCGCTGCCGGGCTGCTCGGGATCGCTGCGGGCGCGATCTCCGGCATGGTGCGCGGCTCGCCATCGGTCGCGCTCGTCGCCTCGGACGTCGTCACGCGTGTGTTCCAGGCGCAGGCGTTCTTCGTGGTTGGAGGCGTCGCATGCCTCGCGCTTGCGGGAGTGATCGCTGAGAACCGCGAGAACGCGGAGCACGCGGAGATCGCAGCGTCACAGTTCAGGGAGCTGTTCGACGCGATGCGCGAGGGCGTCGAGTACGGTCGGATGATCTACGACGAGCAGGGGGACCCGGTCGACTGGGTCTGGCTGCAGGTCAATCGCGCGTTCGGAACCCTGACGGGGCTGACCGACGTCGTCGGGCGCCATGCATGGGAGCTTCTGCCGGACCTGGAGGAGACGAATCCGGGGCTGCTCAAGGTCTACGGTCAGGTCGCGAATACGGGAACCCCCGCGGTCTTCGAGTCGCTGATCATGCCTCTCAACCGGACGCTGTCGATCTCCGTGACCAGTCCGGCCCGTGGAGAGTACATCGCCGTATTCGAGGACGTCAGCGAGCGGGTGACCGCGGACCGGGACCTGGCCGAGAGCGCGAGGCGCCTCGAGAAGATGGTCTACGACGTCGCCGAGGCGATGGGCAGCGTCGTCGAGGCCCGCGACCCCTACACGCAGGGGCACGAGCTCCGCGTCTCATCGCTGGCCAAGCGCATCGCCACGGAGATGGGCCTGGACGAGGACGCGCTCAACGAGATCAGCATGGCCGGGCTGCTCCACGACATCGGGAAGCTGCGTGTGCCCGCTGAGATCCTCACCAAGCCGGGCCAGCTCTCGGACGCCGAGTTTGCGCTGATCCGCGAGCATCCCGAGCAGGGATTCGAGATCCTCAGCCACATCGACTTCCCGTGGCCGATCGCGGAGATCGTCTACCAGCACCACGAGCGCATGGACGGCACCGGGTACCCGCGCCGGCTCCCGGGCGACGAGATACTGCTCCCTGCTCGCATCCTCGCCGTCGCGGACGTGATCGAGGCGATGGCCTCGCACCGCCCGTACCGAGCGGCCCTCGGCCTGGACAAGGCCATGGACGAGATCGTCGCGCATCCCGAGGCGTACGACGCCGAGGTCGTTGCGGCGTGCGTCGCCCTCTACGAACGGCGCGAGATCGGCCTCTAGGACGATCGAAAGCCCGTGCGGCCGCCGTTCGGCGTGCCTGACTCCCGTTCGTCGCCTGTGGGGTGGGGCTCGCGCCACATCGGCCGATAGCCCACGCCAAGGCGCGGAATGATTCGCGTGCGCTGTGCGCCGCCCAAGACGCGCCCTCCAACGGTGAGAGGAGTTCCAGATGGCCCATTGGACCTCACACGCGTTCCACGCGACGGTCGTCTCACCCCGGATGATGTACGAAGACGTGACCATGGGGTTCAGCGACGGTGCGGTGACCTTCACCGGGCGCCCGCTGCGCAACTGGCGCGCATGGTCGTGGCTGTCGCTGGTCGTGCGCCTGGTCGTATTCCTCGGAGGTGTCGTCGTCCTAGCCTCCGTGGTTGCGTCCGCCGCCTTCTCCGGTTCGCTGAGCCCCGATCTCCTGCTGCGCGCGTCAGCGGTCTTCGCGGGCTGGATCGTACTGCTGTGGGGGTCCGGTGTGTTGCTGAAGCGCTACGCTCACGCGACTCGCATGCGGGCCTCCGAACGCACCTCCAAACTGCCGGTCAGCGACGTCTCGATGGCGAAGCTCTCGGGGAGGACGCTCTCGATCAGGGCGCCGTTCGACCACCGCAACGGCTCCGATCGCTGGCGCCTGCGGGTCGACAGCCATGATCAGGGTGAAAGCCTACTGGCCCTCCTGGGGCGCCACTGAGACCGGGCGTGCACGCCGCCCGACCGCTCGTCGAAACCGCACCGGACCGCCGCACGATTCGCGCTTGCAGACAAGTGCGTTTGCGTGTAGTAGACTTTCGGCGCGGACCGAATCGCGGGCCGTAAGTTTGCGACCGGACGAATCGCTTTCGTTGCGGTCAGTCTGGTCGCTTTGTTTTGCCCTGAGGGGCGGAAGGTAGGTTAGGAATGGCTGAGGGTACCGTTAAGTGGTTCAACCCGGACAAGGGCTACGGCTTCATCTCCCACGAGGGTGGCGACGACGTCTTCGTTCACTTCTCTGAGATCCAGGGCGATGGCTTCAAGACCCTCGACGAGGGCCAGGCTGTCGTTTTCGACATCACAGAGGGCCAGAACGGCAAGAAGCAGGCGAGCAACGTCCGCAAGGCGTAACAACCGAGCGACTTGAGATCGAGCTTCGCCAAGAGCGGCCCGAGAGGGCCGCTCTTCTTGTGCGCGGACCGGACCGACACGACCAGACTGGTAGAATCGCTCCCATGTCACTCACCATCTCAGGCGTCACGAAGACCTTCGGCGAGCGCGTCCTGTTCCAGGACGTGTCGCTCCACGTCGCCGGCCGCGCGCGTGTCGCGTTGGTCGGGCCCAACGGCGCCGGCAAGACGACCCTGCTCGAGATCATCTCGGGGGAGCAGGACGCCGACGCCGGTGGCGTCACCGTGGGCAAGGGAGAGGTCGTCGGCTACCTCAAGCAGGAAGCCATCGAGATGGCCGGCCGCTCGGCCCTTGAGGAGGTCCTTAGCGTCGCCTCGGAGGTGACCTCGCTCGAACATCGCATCTCCGTGCTCGAGGCCGACATCGCCGATGAGGAGGAAGAGGACGAGCGCGAGCGCATGCTCAGCGAGTACGCGCGCATCACCGAGCGCTTCGAGCACCTGGGCGGCTACACGATCGAGGCCGACGCGCGCGCGGTGATGACCGGCCTGGGCTTCCGCGAGGCCGACATGCAGAAGCGCACCGAGGAGTTCTCGGGCGGCTGGCTGATGCGCATCGCGCTCGCCAAGATCCTGCTTCAGTCTCCCGACATCCTCCTGCTCGACGAACCGACGAACCACCTCGACCTGGAGTCGGTCACCTGGCTGGAGGGCTTCCTGCGGGGCTACGACGGAGCGATCGTGCTCGTCAGCCACGACCGCGCGTTCATGGACGGGCTGGTCGACCGTGTCGCCGAGATCGACCTGCGCACGCTGACGCTCTATCACGGCACGTACGAGAACTACGTCGAGCAGAAGGCGATCGGGCTCGAGCGGCTGCTGGCGGCCAAGGCCAACCAGGACCGGCAGATCGCCGCGCAGGAGAAGTTCATCGAGCGCTTCCGCTACAAGAGCTCGAAGGCCAAGGCCGTCCAGAGCCGCGTGAAGGCCGTCGAGAAGATCGAACGCATCGAGGTCCCGGAGGAGCGCAAGGCCGTGCACTTCCGCTTCCCGCAGCCCCCGCGCACCTCGGAGACGGTCATCGCCCTCGAGCACGTGAGCAAGTCCTACGGGCCCCTGCAGGTGTACAGCGACCTCACCGTGTCGCTGTTCCGCGGTGACAAGGTGGCGCTGGTCGGCCCCAACGGCGCCGGCAAGTCCACGCTGCTCAAGGTGCTCGCCGGCGCACTCGAGCCCGACACCGGGACGCGCACGCTCGGACTCCACGTCACCACGGCCTACTTCGCGCAGCACCAGCTCGAGGCGCTCGAGCCGCGCAACACCGTCTACAAGGAGCTCGACCGCGTCGCTCCGGGCTGGGGCCAGGGTCAGGTCCGCGGGCTGCTCGGCGCGTTCCTGTTCAACGGCAGCGACGTCGACAAGAAGGTCTCGGTCCTGTCGGGAGGGGAGCGGGCGCGGCTCGCACTCGCCAAGATGCTCGTGACCCCTGCGCCGTTCCTTTGCCTCGACGAGCCGACCAACCACCTGGACATCCGCGCCCGCGACATCCTCGAGCAGGCGCTCGTGGCCTACGAGGGTACGATGGCGCTGATCACTCACGACCGCCACCTCATCCGCGCGGTCGCGACGAAGATCATCCACGTGGAGAACGGTCAGGTCACGGTCTACGACGGTGACTACGACTACTTCCTGTGGAAACGCGAGCAGACCGGCGGTGTGGGGTCGGGCCAGCAGGATACGAAGCATCTGGCCAAGTCGGTCGCGGCAGGCGCCCCAACCACCGCCGAGCCGGCCGCAGCGCCGCGCTCCAGCGGGCCGAAGACCAAAGAGCAGAAGCGCGCCGAGGCCGAGGCGCGCAACAAGGCGTACCGCTCCGGCAAGTCGGAGCGCACCCGCCTCACGGAGCTCGAGGCGGAGATGGCGGCGGCTGAGAAGCGCGACGCCGAGCTGGTGGTCGCCCTCGCCGAGCCCGACATCTACAGCGACAAGCGTACGTTCGACAAGACCATGGCCGAGTACGGCGCGCTCAAGTCGCATCGGCAGGCGATGGAGGGGGAGTGGCTGGCTCTGACGGAGACCCTCGAGCGACTCGAGTCCGAACCCGATCCCAAGGCCGAGAAGACCCCGCGCCGGAAGCACGGCGCCTAGCCGGGCGATCGGCGCGGCGCGCCTTCCAGACTTTGTAACAACCGTTTACAAAGTATCGGCCGCTGTCTTAGAATCGAAGCGCGGCGTGGATGGGATCCGAGGTTCGTCTGTCTGCCTGCCGTCGCATCAGGGCACGTACGCGATGGGTCGATGCCCCCACAAACGGACGGAGCGAGTATGCCGGCGGAGTCCACGCAGGCGTTTCTGTTCTTATTGGGCGCCGCGGTAGCGGCGGTCGCCTTTGTGGGCCTCGTGTTCGGCGCCAACGCATTGCTGTCTCCCCGCAAGCCCAACGCCTCCAAGTCCGAGCCCTACGAGTGCGGCATGCCGCAGGCCGGCACCCCGCACGTGCGCTTCCCGTTGCGTTTCGCTTCGATCGCGGTGCTGTTCGTGATCTTCGACGTGGAGTCGGTGCTGCTGTTCTCGGTGGCGACCCGGATCCGCGGCGACCTCGCGGGCGGGATGGCGCTGCTCGGCTTCGCCTCGCTGCTGGCGTTCGGACTGCTCTACGCCTGGAAGACGGGGGCGCTGCAGTGGCGCTCGTAGATTCGCTCACCTCCGCCCTGGAGAGCATGCCGGGCGGCGGGATCATCCTCACGAGCATGGACGCGCTGGCCGACTGGTCGCGCGGGCAGTCGCTGTGGGCGATGCCGATGGGCACCGCCTGCTGCGCGATGGAACTGATCGCAGCCTCCTTCTCCAAGTTCGACTTCGACCGTCTGGGGACGTTCCCGCGCCCCGACCCCCGGCACGTCGACGTGATGATCGTCGCGGGCACCATCACCAAGAAGATGCAGCCTGCGGTGCGCAGGCTCTACGACCAGATGGCCGAGCCCAAGTACGTGATCGCCATGGGCAACTGCGCCGTCAGCGGCGGGATCTTCTACTACGACACCTACTCCGTGGTCCGGGGCGTCGACCAGTTCATGCCGGTGGACGTCTACATCGCCGGCTGCCCGCCACGGCCCGAGTCTCTCGAGGACGGCGTCTTGCAGCTTCGCGCGCAGATCCGCACGCGCTCGATGGCCGAGGGGCGCTCCTACGATCGCGACCTCGCGCTCCCGGGCCTGGAGACCGACCGCGCCGGCACGACCGACGCGGTGCGTCCTGTCGGAGACACCCCGCTGGCGCCCCGCAGCGGGGCCGGTGAGAAGCTGTGACCCGGGTCGAGGGCGAGAGCGGCCTGGAGTACCTCCGCCGCAAGCTGTGCTCCGTCTACCCGGACCTGTGCCCGCTGTTCTCCATCGAGTACGCGGATGGCGTGCTGCTCGTTCCGCGCGAAGCCCTGCATGGCGCCGCAGTCAACCTCAAGGCGCTGGGCTTCGAGCGCTTCGGCTTCGTGACCGCGGTCGATCGCGGCGAGTACTTCGAACTCGTCTGCCGTCTTCAGTCCGCGGAGTTCGGGGCCGGGCTGTTCCTGAAGGCGGAGATCCCGCGCGACGACGCGGTCAGCGACTCCTTCACCGACCTGTGGCCCGCGGCCGACTGGCATGAGCGCGAGGTCTACGACCTGTTCGGCATCGAGTTCACCGGCCATCCCGACATGCGGCGGATCCTGCTGCCGGACGACTGGGTCGGCCATCCGTTGCGCAAGGACTACCACGACGATTCCGTGATCCCGCGGCCCGACTACATCTGAGAGGAGGTGCGACGATGGCTGTAGAGGTCGAGAGCACGCGTCCCGTGATCGCCGAGGACGGACGCCGCGTCGACGAGCTCGTCGTTAACATCGGACCGTCGCACCCCTCCACGCACGGGGTGTGCCGCATCATCACGCACCTCGACGGCGAGGTCATCGTGAAGGCCGAGCCGGTCATCGGCTACCTCCACCGCGGCATCGAGAAGATGGCCGAGAACCGCACCTACCTGCAGGTCGTCCCGCTCACCGACCGTCTGGACTACGTCGGCTCGATGTACGCCAACTGGGCGTACTGCCGAGCCGTCGAACGTCTGGCCGAGATCCGCGTGCCCGAGCGCGCCGAGTACATCCGGGTGATCGTGTGCGAACTGCAGCGCATCGCCAGCCACATGATGGGCGTGGGCTCTTCCGGCGCCGACACCGGCGCGGCCACGGCGTTCATCTGGGCGTTCGAGGTGCGCGAACGCATCGTCGACCTCTTCGACGAGCTGTGTGGGTCGCGGCTGACCTACAACTACGTGCGGCCGGGCGGTGTCTCGATGGACCTGCCCGACGGGTGGATCGAGAAGTGCCGCGAGGTCGTGAAGTGGGCGCCCGAGCGGCTGCTCGAGCTGGACGCGCTGTTCTTCGGCAACTTCATCGCCGGTGAGCGCATGAAGGGCATCGGCGTCCTGAGCGAGGCCGACGCCATCGCCTGGGGCGCGAGTGGCCCCACGGCGCGCGGCAGCGGCGTGCTGTTCGACATCCGCAAGAACGACCCGTACTCCGTCTACCCCCGGCTCGACTTCCGGATCCCGGTTGGGGAGAACGGCGACTGCTTCGACCGCAGCCGCGTCAAGCTGCTCGAGGCGATCGAGTCGTGCCACATCATCGAGCAGGCGCTCGACCAGATCGAGCCCGGTCCCGTGATGACCGCCGGGCTGCCGCGTCTCCTGCGCCCGCGCGCGGGCGACGCCTACGACCACATCGAGTCGGCGCGCGGGTCGCTGGGCGTCTACCTCGTCTCCGACGGCTCGCCGAGGCCCTATCGCATGAAGGTGCGCTCGCCGGCCTTCTGCAACCTGCAGCTCTTGGGCAAGCTCGCTCCCGGCCACACCGTCAGCGACCTCGTCGTCATCCTCGGGTCGCTCGACCCCGTGTTCGGAGAGGTGGACAGGTGACCTGGCTGCTCTCGGGTGCGCTGTTCGGCCTCGCCGCGGGCACGGCCATCGCGCTGGCCGCGCTGTTCGGCGTGTGGTGGGAGCGCAAGGTCGCGGGCCGCATGCAGATGCGATTCGGCCCGCAGCAGGCAGGCCCCGCGGGCATCCTCCAGACGCTCGCCGACACGGTGAAGCTGGTGCTCAAGGAGGATGTCACCCCGAACGCCGCCGACCCCCGCATCTTCAGGATGGCGCCGCTGCTGGTGTTCACGCCGATCGCCCTCTCGCTGCTGCTCATCCCGGTCGTGACCGGGTGGGCGCCGCTCGACTCGAGCGTCGGCATCCTGCTGTTCCTTGCCGTCCCCTCGGCGTCGGTCATCGGCGTCCTGCTCGGCGGCTGGTCGTCCGGCAACACCTTCGGGATGCTGGGCGGCCTGCGTGGCGCGGCCCAGATGATCAGCTACGAGATCCCGCGGACGCTCTCCGTGATGGCGCTGGTCGTGGTCGCGGGTTCGATGCGTCCGGCCGTGGTGATGGGCGCCTGGCGCTGGTGGTGGTTGCCGCTGTTCGCCGTGGCTTTCGTCATCTTCCTGATCGCCTCGATCGCCGAGATGAACCGCGGGCCGTTCGACCTGCCCGACGCGGAGTCCGAACTGGTGGCCGGCTACTTCGCCGACTACACCGGGATCCGGTGGGCCATCTTCATGATGTCGGAGTACGGGGGCATGCTTGCTACGGGCCTGTTCGGCGCCGCGGTCTTCCTCGGCGGCACCAACGGCCTTCCCGGCGTCCTCGGCGCCCTGGTCCTGCTGGTGAAGGCGATCGGCATCGTCACGGCCGTCGTCTGGATCAAGTGGACCTTCCCGCGTTTCCGTCAGGACCAGCTCATGAAGCTCGCGTGGAAGGTCCTCACCCCGATAGCCCTGGTGCAGCTCCTCGTGGCGGGGGCGGTGGCGGTCCTGTGGCTGAGGTGAAGCGCCCCGATCCCGACGCCGGGCTGATCAGCGCCAGCGTGCCGCCCAAGACCGGCCTCGACGCGTTCGTGTCGGGCTGGCGCTCGATGGTGACCGGCCTGGGCATTACCGCGCGGCGCTCGATGGAGACGCCCAAGACACTGCGCTACCCGTTCGTGAAGCTGACGATGAACCCCCGCTG
>JGI24146J20443_1002189_pt1 | contig 10925 bp, 9 predicted proteins | sample BarGraIncub1131A_FD_20443 | JGI IMG/M metagenome (IMG submission 20443) | reverse complement strand
AAATTAACAGAAAAGACTGTAAAAAAAAGACACTGTAGATATATTTTTTTCTACAGTGTCTCTTTTATTTTTAATTTTAAATTTAGAGCTATTTTACTACTCTAGACTTTACTACCTTCTCGATTATAGCAATAATTATTATTTTTATAGGCTTCTATACTTCTATCACTTTTAAATCCGGCGATACTTTTAGCTCTGCATCTGTTAATCTTTGTACATCTTCTACAGTTAAGTTTGGAGCTATTTCCATAAGTAGTAACCCCCCACCAGGAATAATATTAATCACTGCCATATCTGTTATAATCATATCAACTTGTTTAGCAGCTGTTAATGGTAACATACACTTTTTTAATATTTTAGGCGATCCATTTTTATTTACATGCTCCATGGCTATAATAACTCGCTTAGCACCTACAACTAGGTCCATTGCGCCTCCCATTCCAGGGACTTTTTTACCGGGTACCATCCAATTTGCAAGATTCCCTTCTTCATCAACCTCTAAAGCGCCTAATACAGTAGCATCAACATGTCCTCCTCGAATTAGAGCGAAAGAATAAGTACTATCAAAAAAAGATGCTCCCTTTACTACCGTTACATGTTTTCCACCTGCATCAAGAATATCCTTATGCTCTTCACCTGCCATTGGGTTTGGCCCAAGGCCTAAAATTCCATTTTCTGACTGAAGCATAATATTAATATCTTTTGGAATATAATTTGCCGCCATTGTTGGCATTCCAATTCCAAGATTTACGACTTCACCGTCTTTAAATTCTTTTGCTGTTCTTCTTGCAATAAATTCTCTTTTATCCATTTTACTCGCCAACTTTCACTATAGCATCTACTATTATTCCTGGAACAACAACATCATTAGGATGTATCTCACCAATACTTACATATTCGTCAACTTCTGCAATAACGTAATCTGCAGCCATTGCCATAACAGCATTAAAGTTAAGAGCTGAGCCATTAAATATGAGATTACCATTTTCGTCTGCTTTATATGCTTTAATTAATGCTACGTTTGCCTTAAGAGGCAGTTCCAATAGATATTCTTTTCCGTCAACCTCCATTTTTCTTTTTCCTTCTTCAACTACTGTACCAATTCCTACAGGAGTTAAAAAACCCCCGAGTCCTGAGCCACCTGCACGTATCTTTTCTGCAAGTGTACCTTGAGGAAATAGTTGAACATCTGCTTCTCCTGTCATTAGTAACCTACCGGTTTCNGNNCTTACTACCAATATATGATGCAATTATTTTACTAGCTTGTCCGTTCTTAATTACATGATAGATAGCGCATTCCGTTGTTCCCGTATCATTGGAAATAATAGTTAAATTATTAACTTTTGAATCAGCGAGAGATTTAACTAAGGTTTCTGGATGTCCGCCTGCTAGGAATCCTCCAACCATTATACAATCTCCATTTTTTACTTTTTTAATAGCTTCATGAGCAGTAATTAATTTATTCATAAATCCGCCTCCAAATTAGCCTTCTATCTCCATTTCTAACAATGCTGAACTCAAACTTTTTCCATGCATATCCAGTGATAATGACCTTGTAACTCCACCACCTAATGCGCTATCCATAACAAAATTTAAAGCTTTTAAATTTGGTAATTCATACCTTTTAACTTCTCCGTGTACTATATCCTTGAACCATTCTTTAACTTTATCCGCAGTAACTTTCTCTTTAATTAGTTCATAATCCTTAGCATCATAAACTATAAGTGATATGTTAGAAATATTTCCTTTATCACCTGTTCTTGAATGTGCAATATCTCTTAATTTCATTTTTTTATACCTCCTCATAAGTTACTTTTATATTTATATGGTCACTTGGAATAAAAATGGATGCAACTGAAACAATTCCTTTGACATATTTTCTTGCTCCACCACCACCAGCTGGTCCATTTGTATAAAGAGCTTCAACTTCATTACCTATTACATCTGCATCTTCTTTGGTCAAGGTTCTTGCAGCAACTCTAAGTCGTACTTCCTTAAAATCCTTATTTCCTTCATTCATTGTTTCGCTAATTGCATCTTTATATAATGAATTTACTCCAATAAGGTCGACTTTTAGTTCTTCAAAGGATGCATTTGTAACTTCAAGTCTTTTTTTAATAATCTCTCCAGCTAATTTAGCTCGCAGGTATGCTCCAGATCCACCGTAGCTCATTTCGCCTTCTCCTATAAAACCATCCTTATAACCAATGCTAGTTTTAAATAAGCCTGTTTTTTCTTTTCCACTGGCACCCACAAGTAAAACACTATCCTTTTCAATTTGATCCATTGTAACCCCGGAAAAATCTGCGATAACATCTGGTGTAAGGTAGTTTGATGGGTCATGGATTTCATATATTATCTGTTCTTTGCATGTATCTGGTGTTACCATTCCACCAGCATCGTCAAGTTTAGTAATAGTAATGTCTCCATTTTCTGATACCTCAGCTATTGGGAATCCTAGGTTCCATAAATCTGGTACTTCCTTATAACCTGGATCTGCATAATATCCGCCTGTTATTTGACCACCACATTCAAGCAAGTGACCAGCGAGTGTTCCTTTCCCTAAGAATTCATAGTTATCAGTCTTCCATCCAAATTCGTACATAAGTGGTGCAAGGACTAAGGATGGATCGGCTACTCTACCAGTAATTATAATATCTGCTCCATTATTTAAGGCTTCTACTATTCCTTGTGTTCCAATATATGCATTTGCAGAAATAATTTTCGACTTAATAGATTTTAGATTTTCTCCAGTTTCAAGAATTTCGTAATCCATATATTTATCTACGTTATTAAAAACATCATCTCCAACTACTGCCGCTATTTTTAATCCTTTAATTCCTAAATCTAATGCTAATTTTTTCACTGCGGTAGCCGCTGCTATTGGATTAGCTGCACCCATATTAGTTATAACCTTTATATTCTTTTGTGCACATAATGGTAATACACTTTTCATCCGATATTCAAGAAATTCATTATATCCTTTTTCTGGATTAATTAACTTCTGTTGTTGACATATTGCTATTGTTCTTTCTGCTAAACATTCAAAAATTATATAATCAATATTTCCTTTTTTCATTATTTCTATTGCAGGTTCTATTCTGTCACCTGCGTAACCAGCTCCTGAACCTATTCTAATTGTTTTCATTTTATAAACCTCCATTAATATTTTTTTAGGATTTTATTTAAATAGCATGAATAATTACTGCTACAACTAACATCACAATAGATACTAAAAAAGCATAAGGTATTGTTTTTTTCTGATGTTCTCCAAGTTCCACTCCAGCAAGACCTATAAGAAGGAAGGTTGATCCAGTAAGAGGACTAATAGGAAATCCTGTTGTCATTTGTCCTACTATTGCAGCTCTACCTACGCTAAGTGCATTAACGCCAAAGGTCTTAGCCGCTTCTGAAAGTATAGGAAGTACTCCGAAATAAAATGAATCAGGGTCAAATACTAAACTTGCCGGCATAGCAATTACTCCTGTAATAATTGGTATATATTTTCCAAGCGATATTGGAATTATAGATACAGTAGCACTAGCCATAGCTTTTATCATTCCTGAACCTTGAAGTATGCCTACAAATGCACCGGCAGCAAACAATATACTTGCCATCATAAGTGCTTCTTTTGCATGGGCATCTACTCTTTCCTTTTGGTCTTTTACGTTTGGATAATTAATCATTAATGAAATTACAAATGCAAACATAAATATTACTTGTGGTGGAAGTTTCCCTTGTACAAGTAAATAAATGGCAAGTACGATAGATGCAATATTTACCCAGAAAAGCTTAGGCCTTGCTAGTCTTGCTTTTTCCTCATCAAATTTTCTTTCTATATTTACATCTATTTTTAACTCTTCTCTACTTGCAAGTCTTGTTTTTTCTTGCTTACCTAAAAAATAAGCAATTATAAATACAGTAATAAGTCCTGCAAGAAAAGGTATTAACATTGGGTTAAACAATTCTGTAACAGGAACTTTAAGAGCAGTTGCCGCTCTAATTGTTGGTCCTCCCCAAGGTAACATATTCATAGTACCCGCTGCCAAGGCCACAATAGTTGCTAAAGTAGTTTTTCTCATGCCAAGGGCATTATAAAGAGGTAACATAGCAGGTATAGCTACAAGGAAGGTAACTGCTCCTGAACCATCTAAATGTACACACATTGCAAGTAATGCAGTTCCCAGTGCAATTTTAATTGGATCTTTACCAACAACTTTCAAAATCTTATTTATAATTGGATCAAAAGTTCCTGCATCTGTTAAAATACCAAAGAATAAAATTGCGAAAATAAACATGACTCCTGTTGGTGATATGTTTTTGATTCCATCTGTTATGAACTTACCAATCTCAAGACCGAATCCCCCAAGTAAAGCCATTACAGCTGGCACCGCAATAAGAGCTATGAGGGGAGAAGCTTTTTTAGTCATAATAAGGGCCAATAAAACTATTACAGTAATAAATCCTAGTAAAGCTAACATCAATAACGCCTCCTTTAAATTTTTTTCTTAATTATACATATAGCAAGGTACATGCCAAAATACAAATAGCTTTGATATTTTTATATCAAATTAATCATAGTGAGTTAGTATTTTAAAATTATCCCCCGTAAGTTAAGTGCTAGTGACACTCCATATATAGTTTTAAATTTATGGAATCAATGAAAAGTCCACAAATATTTGTTAATGATTCACTATGGTAATCGTTTAATCCAATATAATTCTAAAAATTTAGAATTATATTATAGCAATTTATTAACAATATGAACAATCTCCAGTATAAATGGAAACGTATAAATTAGTTATTTCTTTAACGTTTACACTATTCGCTTAAAATTAAATTCAATATTTAATTTTATTATTTTCTTATTTCTAAAAATTTAGAAATAAAAAAGCTATTTCTAAAATTTTAGAAATAACTTTTTTATTTCATTTTAATTTATTATAAAGTGTAGCCAATGATATTCCTAAAGCATCAGCTGCTTTTTTCTTACCATCAACAGTATTTCCATAAGTATTAATAGCATTTTTTATCTCTGAAATTTCAAGCGCTCGTATTGCTTCATCAAGCGGTCTTAATTTTAAAATATTTTTATTTATACCTTCTATCTGAATTATTCTAGGAAGATGCTCTGGTTTTATAATATAGTCATCCATCATATTGGCGGCAAACTCAATGGTATTCTTAAGTTGCCTTATATTACCTGGCCAATCATAATTATAAAGAATATTAACTGCTTCCTCAGAAATTTCAATGTTGCACTTTATTTTACTTGCCATTTCACTTATAAAATGTTCTATAAGTGGTTTTATATCATCACGTCTATTTCGTAGTGCAAGTATATTAAGAGGAAACACAACAATTCTATAATATAAATCACTTCTGAATTTATTTTCTTCCACCATCTTTTCTAAATCTTTATTTGTAGCCGCTATAATTCTAACATCTATCTGTATTTCTTTAAGTCCGCCTATATGTCTAACAGTATTCTCTTGTAGTGTTCTAAGGAGTTTAGCTTGTAATCCATAATTCATTTCAGCGATTTCATCTAAAAATAAGGTACCTCCATTTGCTAATTCAAAAATACCTATTTTTCCGCTTTTTTTAGCACCTGTAAAGGCTCCTTCTTCATATCCAAAAAGCTCACTTTCAAGGAGGTTACTATCAAAAGTAGCACAGTTAACTGCGATGAAAGGATTATTTTGTCTACTACTTTCATTATGTATGGAGTTCACATATAACTCTTTACCTGTTCCACTTTCACCAGTAATAAGAATATTTGAGTCATTTTTAGCAATTTTTCTCGCTATCTTTTTTGTTTCCAAAGATTGTATATCTACTGACACTATGTCATCAAAACAATATTTCGATTTCGCCATACCTTTTACTTGCTTTTCTAAATTTTTAATCATTACAGTAGATTTATTCAATTGGTCCACAAGTTTATACATCTCAGTTATTTCATTTAATATGGATATACCACCAATTATTTGGTCGTTCTCTATAATTGGGACCATATTTACTATGTATTCAACATCCCCAACTTTTCTAGGTATTCTTAATAATTCAATACCGGTCTTTATTACAGTAGTTAACCTAGAACCTGGTCTTACCTTAGATAGTGCTTTCCCAACTATATCTTCACTACCCACCATTGTTGTTCTCGTGTAAGCAGGATTAACATATTTCACTATACCATCTGAATCTGCTATAAGAACACCATCGTGCAAAGAATCTAGAATTACTTTTTCCCAATTAGTTATTTCCATAATTCAACTCCATTTCAACTTTATACAGAAAATATTTATGCAGTCTCAAAATATACATTTTCACAAGGCTAAACCAATGCAATTATAGTATAATCTTAATTTCTCTAAAATTCTATGCAAAGTTAAAAAGTCCTATGATTCCTAGCACCTATATAGTTTGTACAATTCAAAAGCTAATTATAACTAATTTTTTTAACTAGCATAATATAAATTTATTTATATTATGCTACTCCGCAAGTATTTCAACTGCTCTGCCTTCGGAAACTCCTTTGCTAGTAATTTCAATATTGTGCTTAAACACCTTATCCCACTGCTTCATTGTTTTTATTATTATTCTAAGCCTAAAATATTTAAATATTTCAGATAATTAGAATCCCACTGTTCAGTATTTATTGGAATATATTCTTCCATTTCAAAGGAATTCTTAATTATCATCCTGCCCTGCTTTTGATCTTTAATCTTTCCAAGTGCTTGTGCTTGAATTATTAGGTTTCCTATAGCTGTGGCCTCTACAGGTCCCGCAATTACTTTTCTTCCGGTTGCACTCGCAGTAAGTTCGCATAAAAGCTTATCTTGGATTCCACCACCAACAACATTAATTGTATGGATTTTTTTATTCGTAATTTCTTCTAATTTTTCTATAGCCCACCTGTACTTAAGCGCAAGACTCTCTTCTACACATCTTATTACCTCACCAATTGACTGTGGTATAGGTTGATTTGTATTTTTGCAAAACTGCTTAACCTTCTCAGGCATATTACCTGGAGCATAGAAAAGTTGGTTATCTGGGTCTATAAAACTAACTCCACTTTTTTCCGCCTTAGCCATTTGTACAATTTCTCCAAAGTCTAAACTAATGCCCTCCTTCTCCCAAGCACTTTTACATTCCTGAATAATCCAAAGACCCATTATGTTTTTTATAAGTAAAACCTTATTATTTGTCCCACCCTCATTAGTAAAATTATATTTATATACTTTATCATTAATAATAGGTTCTTCATTCTCCATACCTAGTAGTGACCAAGTTCCACTACTTATAAAAACAAGATTATCTTCCGTTGACGGAACAGCTGCCACCGCTGAGGCTGTATCATGTCCACCAACAGCTATTACTTTTATAGGCTTAATATTTAACTCCCTACAAATGCTTTCTTTAACAAATCCAACTTCTGTTCCAGGCAATATCATTGGCGCAAATATATTATTGGGTATATTTAGCTTATCTATAACATATTTATCCCAGGTTTTTTTTTCATAATTGTACAACTGAGAGGTTGTGAATTCTGTAAATTCTGTGAACCTTTTACCTGTAAGCATATAGTTAAATAAATCAGGCATCATTAACATGGTATGTGCTGCTTTTAAAATACTACTATTACTTTCCACCAACGAAAGCAGTTGATATATGGAATTATATTGTGCGAATTGAAGACCCGTCCTTTTAAATAACTCTTCTTTTGAAATATATTCGAAGCATTTCTCCATCATATCTTCAGTTCTATCGTCTCTATAATGAAAAGGATTACTTAAAAGTTCACCCTTTTCATCTAGTAGCCCAAAGTCTACTCCCCATGTATCTACACCGATGCTCTCTATTTTATATCCAGCTAGCTTACATTTTAGTATACCTTGCTTAATTTCATGACATAATTTTAAAATGTCCCATTGAAGGTGCTCTGAAAACATTACTGGATCATTTGAAAATCTATGAACCTCTATAAGTTCAAGCTTATCATTTTTAAAATTGCCTAGAATTGCCCTCCCACTACTAGCTCCAATATCAAACGCAAGGAGCTGAGTAGTTACATTCTTTAAAGATTCCATATTAAATGCCCCCCTGCTAGTCTATTACAACGCCTTTCCTTAAAATTATATTAGCATATAATGCACTTTCACTAGTAGCAATTACAGCATATGCATTTTTAGCAGCTTCATAAAAAGCAAACCTTTCAATACTAGCAAATCCATTGAAATCAGGAGTATTTTTTAGTACTATTTTTCTATATTCCTCCCAAATTGGAGTCTTTACAGTATCGCCAGGCACTACTTCCATTAAAAAAACACACTGTGGAGAATATTTAGTATCAAGTGGTAGAAGTTTTAATATAGCATCTAGTATTTCGCAAGCACCCAGCCCATCGCATCTAACAAGCCTACTCGCTATACTAGCTGAGGGAAAGTTACCGTCTGCAATAACTATTTCATCTCCATGACCCATTTCCATTAATATTTTTATTAGTTCAGGAGAAATTAATTTAGGTATACCTTTAAGCATTTTTCAGCACTCCTTTATTTAATAAAACCTAAAATACGCATGCTATTTTTTTCCGTAAATAGGTCCAAAGTTTTGACAAGCTCTAAAATCAGCTGCTTCTTTATCCATTGTTCCGAAGGCATTCCAAGCACTTGGTCTAAGTATTTTTTCTTCAGGAACATTATGCATACAAACAGGAATCCTAAGGATAGCTGCAAGTGTAATCAGATCAGCTCCAATATGGCCATGACTTATTGCTCCATGATTGGCACCCCAGTTATTCATAACAGAATATACATCAGTAAAGGCACCCTTACCATTAAGTATTGGAGCAAACCAAGTAGTTGGCCAAGTTGGATCTGTACGTGAATCTAAAACTGAATGTATATCTTCTGGAAGTTCTACAGTATATCCCTCAGCTATTTGAAGCACTGGTCCTAAGCCATCAATTAAGTTAAGTCTGCTCATAGTAACAGGCATACTACCCTCTGAAACAAATTTCGAGGAAAATCCACCACCTCTGAAGTATCCATTATTTGCTGCATGCCAAGAAGTTGCAGCTAAGCAGTTCTTAACATCCTCTTCATTTATATTCCAGAATTCTTTCATAGTCGCTTTCCCATTTTCTTTTTGCTTACCTGTAGCATCTAATGTAGTCGCTCCTGAATTTATAAGGTGAATTATTCCGTTTGTTGCCAGGCCGGTTAATTCTTTACCACTTACTCTTTTAACTGCCTCTGGGCTCCAGTAGGTTCTAACATCAGAAAAAATTTGAGCCGTGTTTGTTAATAAATGACCAAATAACATAGATGCTCCATTTAAGCTATCATTTTCTGTTGCAACAACAAAAGCTTCTCTAATTCCATTCCAATCGAAGGAGGAACATAGCATAGCTTCCATAAAATCACCGTTAGGAAAATGGTCCGTCCAGTGTCTTTGTCCTTGGAAGCCAGATGCAATAGCATTATGACCTTCACTTTCTTCTTTAAAGCCCATTTCTGCTAATCTCTCATTTCCAATCATTAAATCTCTTGCTATGATTGTCATCTTAACTACAGTTTCCCAAATTTTCTCTTTTTCTCCCTTTGATTTTTGATCTTCAGGTTTGTTTAAATCTTTACCCTCATTGCAATTTTCTTTAGTCCACGCTAATGCTTTTTCAAATTCCTGCCTGTCATATATTTCTTCTTCTATTCTTCTTGTTATTTCTGTCATATCAACATATTCATTTCTCATTCCAAGATATTTTTGGAAAAAGCTTGAATCCACAATAGATCCTGCAATTCCCATAGAAACACTTCCAATAGATAAGTAGGACTTTCCTTTCATTATAGCTGCAGCAAGTCCTGCTTTTGCAAATTGTAGTAATTTGGTTTTTACATCTTCGGGGATTCCGTTATCATTACTATCTTGTACATCTTGTCCATAAATTCCGAAGGCAGGAAGACCCTTTTGATTATGTCCAGCAAGTGCTGCTGCAAGGTAAACTGCTCCTGGCTTTTCTGTTCCGTTAAAACCCCAAATAGCCTTTGGTAGAAGTGGGTCCATATCAATAGTCTCACTTCCATAGCACCAGCATGGAGTTACCGTTATAGTAAGTCCAACTCCAGCTCTAGAAAATTTTTCTGCACATCTAGAAGCCTCAGCAACGCCACCTATAGTAGTGTCTGCAATTACACATTCTACTTTTTTGCCATTTGGATATCTCAAATTCTCCACTAGTAGCGCTTCAAGGGCTTTAGCCATACCCATGGTCTTTTCTTCCATAGATTCTCTAACACCTCGAAGGCGTCCATCGATAGTAGGTCTAATCCCTATTTTGGGTAAGTTTTCATAGAATTTATTATTCATAATTAATTGTACCTCCTAAAAAATTATTTAATCACTATTATAGTCATTGTATTACTAGTAGTTACTCCCGAATCATTTATAAACTCACAATAATAATTATACGTTCCAAGTTCTCTCCCACTAATGCTTGTAACTGCTACTTGTGCTTGTGGTGTTTTTTCCTCTAGTGACACAGCATCTATTAACACGCCATTTTCATATAACTTACAAACTTTACCATTGGTTCCCCACCACATATTGGTGTCTACCTTATAATTGCCGTCACCGTCCCAGTTATCATTTGAAAGTACAGGTATCCCCGGTAACGCATCGGTAACATTTACGGTAATTATATCGCTGGTTGTAGTACTATTGTCATTTATTAACTCGCAATAGTATTTGTGTACCCCGTTTAGTTTTCCAGATATAAGTGTTACCGCTGTCTGTGCACTCGGCGAACTAGGAGTTAAGCTCTTAGCGTCTATCAATACTCCATCTTCATAGAGTTTGTATTGGGTCCCGTTTTCTCCCCACCACAAGTTCATTGTAATATTATAGGTCCCTCCCTTTAA
>JGI24146J20443_1002188_pt1 | contig 10928 bp, 10 predicted proteins | sample BarGraIncub1131A_FD_20443 | JGI IMG/M metagenome (IMG submission 20443) | reverse complement strand
GCGAACGATCATGTAAACGACCCAAGCGAACTCACCGAAGATGAGAGCCGCCACACCCCAGAACCAGGACATGGCTCCGCGGCGCTGAGAGTCGCGCGCTATCCAGAACACCAGCGCCAAACGGAACACGACATAGAACACGCCGCAGAGCTGGAGCCCGAGATTGAAGTAGGGCAGGTATGGCCCGAGAAAGTCGGTCATCATTCCCCTTTGGCGACGTTGCGCCGACGCTCGGCGCGGCCCGATGGCTGGTCGCCACGGATTCTAGCAGACCGATGCGTCCACGCCGACGGGCAGCGGGACCTCTCGGATGCGGCGACCGCCCGGCGAGGCGCGCGATGCCCGTGCTCGAGAGCCGCTACGTGTCCGCGTCGGACCCCTCGTCCCGGACCATCTCACGGATCACGTCGACGAGCCTGCGGTCCACGTCCGCCTTCCGGATGAAGGCGCAGGCCCCCTCGTCAAGACTGCGGCTCTCGAAATCGTCCGAGCGATGGGCGGTGATGGCGATGACCTTCACGTCGCGATCGATGGCCGACAGCGCGCGCATCGCCTGGAACCCGTCGACCCCCGGCATGCAGAGGTCCATGAGTACGACGTCGGGGTCGAGTTGCGATACGAGATCGACGGCCTCGCCGCCGTCGGAGGCGAGCCCCACGACCTCCATGTCTGGCTGGGACGCCACGAAGCGGCTCAGCAGGACCCCATAGTCCTTATTGTCGTCCGCCACCAGCACTCGCGTTCGCTCCACGGCCGCGTTGCTTCCCTATGATTCGGACCCCGCACAAGGACAATCCTGGTCGCAGTACCTCACGAACATACCCGCCGACGGACCGGTTGCAGAGGTCACCAAGCCATGTCCTCGTAGGACAACCTGAGCCGCTGGTGGAGTTATGCCCAGAGCGGCTTCTGTATCCGCGCCCGGGAGCGGCCCCTGACAGGCGGTCAGGAGCGGTGGAGGAGGCCCCGCGCATCGCCCGCCGTATAAAGGCTGCCGGTGATGAGCACGCCCGCGGATCCTGCGCGCTGCCGTGCGTATGCGATCGCATCCGCCAGGTCCGGGCGGACCTCCGGCGGCACACCTGTCACGCGCTCGACGACCGCCGCGAGCTCCGCCGCCGCGCGCGCGCGGGGGGAATCCGGCTGCGTGACGACGAAACCGCCGACGGTGCCGTCGAGTTCCAGCACGATCCCTTCGGCATCCTTATCCTTCAGCACGCCGAGGACACACAGCGGCCGGTGCGCGACGTCGGGCCACGCGTCTCGAACGGCGAGTGCGAGAACGCCCGCAGCCTGTGGGTTGTGGGCACCGTCGATGAGGACCGGCGGATCGGCGGTGAGCAGTTCGAACCGTCCGGGGAACGTCATCCCGGCGAGCGAGCGAGCGACCGCGTCGGGATGCAGCGCCCTTCCGAGCGCGCATTCGGCCGCAGCAATGGCGACTGCGACATTGGACGCCTGGTACGCGGGAGCAATCAGCCCCAGCCGCGAGTAGCAGGTATGGACACCGCGGACGTCGAGCACGAGTCGACCGCTGGGACGAACGGGCCGCCCCACTACTTCGAAGCGCACCGTGAGCTCATCGCCCACGGGCGACGGCGTGCCGGTTTCCGCGACGAACCGCGGGTGCAGGCCGAAACCGGCGGCGCGAGCCAGGAACACGTCGGCGACCCCGGCGGTACCGGGGCCGAGCACGACGGAGGAGCCGGGCTTGATGATGTGCGACTTGTCAGCAGCGATGGCCTCGACGGTCGACCCGAGACGCTCGGTGTGATCGAGCCCCACCCCGGTGATCACCGCAACGGCCGGACCGACGACGCTGGTCGAGTCCCATCTGCCGCCCATCCCGACCTCAAGGCACGCGACATCGACGGCTTTTTCACGCATCAGCCACAGCGCCGCGGCGGTCAGCAACTCGAACTCGGTGAACAAGGAAGCTCCGCCGTCGACACGCCCTGCGGCCTCGACAGCGGCCTGGATCGCGCGAGCGAAGTCGGACTCGCTGACGGGCCGACCGTCGATCTCGATCCGCTCCGCATAGGACTCGAGATGCGGCGATGTGTACGCCGCCGTCCGCAGCCCCTCGGCCGAGAGCAACGCGGCTATCAGCCGCGTCGTCGAGGACTTACCGTTGGTGCCCGTGACCTGCACGGACGCGAACGAGTCCTGTGGGCGGCCGAGCGCCTCCGTCAGGCGCGTGATGCCCTCCAGCGAAGGGTTGATGCCGAAATGCAGCGCAGCGGACAGTGCGGCAACGGCGCCTGCGTAGTTCACGAGAACGCCCTCAGTCCGAGAGCTCGGCGAGCTGGCTGCCCAACTTGGAGACCTGGGCTTCCAGGTCCTCGGCGCGCGCCCGGTCCTTCTCCACGATCTCGGGCGCGGCCTTCGCCAAGAAGCCCGCATTCGAAAGCTTGCCGGTGAGGCGCTGCAGCTCGGAGGTCGCGGCGTCGAGCTCCTTGCCCACCCGCGCGCGCTCGTGCGCGAAGTCGACGAGGCCCTCGAGCGGGACGTAAAGTTCCGCGCCCGACGCGACCGCGACGGCGGCGTGTGCCGGCTTGGTAGCATCCGCGGCGACGGTGAACGAACCCACCGAGGCGAGCGAACAGATGAGATCGCGCTGGTTGTCCATGAGCATCGCACTGGCGCCGGACGCCTTGACGATGACGTCGACCTTCGTGCGGGCGGTCACGCCGTAGCGGGAGCGCACACCGCGAACGGCAGAGACGACCTCCTGGACGGCGGCGATAGACGCTTCGGCATCCTCGTCACGCCACGCGCTGAGGCTCGCCGGATCCGGCCACGCAGCCACCATGAGCGACGGCGCCGAATCCTCGGAGGCGAGCGGCAGGTTGCGCCAGATCTCCTCGGTCACGAAGGGCATCATCGGGTGCAGCAGACGCAGGGCACGGTCGAGCACGAACACCAGGTTGCGCTGGACCGTGGTCCGCGCCTCCCCGCCCTGGTTCAGGCGGCCCTTGGCGAGCTCGATATACCAGTCGCAGAACTCGTTCCAGAAGAAGTCATACAGAGCGCGTGCCGTCTCTCCGAATTCGTAGGCGAGGATCCCTTCATCCACACGCGCCGCGAGGTCCGCGAGGCGCGACAGGATCCATGCGTCCGCGACCGTGTCGGCCTTCGGCGCGCCGGGCTCATACCCCTCGAGGTTCATCATCACGAACCGGCTCGCGTTCCAGATCTTGTTCGCGAAATTGCGGCTGGAGAGCAACTTGTCCTCAGCGAACTTGATGTCCTGGTTGCCGGTCACCTGCAACATCAGGCCGAAGCGCATGCCGTCTGCTCCGTAGTGCTCCATCAGGTCGAGCGGATCGACTCCGGTACCGAGCGACTTGCTCATGCGCCGACCCTCGGCGTTGAACACCGTCGGGTGGATGATGACGTCCGCAAACGGCACCTCGCCCATGAAGTGGATGCCGTTCATGATCATGCGCGCGACCCACAGGAAGAGGATGTCGCGGGCGGTCGAGAGCGCCACGCCGGGATAGAAGAATGCCACCTCGGGAGTCTCGCGCGGCCAACCCAACGTCGCGAACGGCCACAACGCCGAAGAGAACCATGTGTCGAGCACGTCCGGGTCCTGGCGCACCGCGCCGCCGCACTCCGGGCACGCAGTGATATCGTCCTCGCTCACGTGCATCGTGCCGCACGCGTCGCAGTAGAACACCGGGATCTGGTGGCCCCACCACAGCTGGCGCGAGACGCACCAGTCGCGGATGTTCTCCATCCAATGGAAGTAGACGTTCTCCCAGCGCTTCGGGTGGAAAGTCACGCTGCCGTCACGGACCGCGGCGATCGCGGGCGCGGCCAGCGGCTTCATGTCAACGAACCACTGATCGGACAGCCACGGCTCGACCACGGTATGGCAGCGGTAGCAGTGCCCGACGGAGTGCCGGTGGTCCTCGATCTTGACGAGAAGACCCGCGGCCTCCATGTCGGCGACCACACGCTTGCGGGCCTCGTAACGATCCAGGCCCTGATAGGGACCACCCTCAACCGTGATGGTCGCGTCAGCCGCAAGCACGTTGATCTTGGCGCAGTCGTGTCTCTCGCCGATCTCGAAGTCGTTCGGGTCGTGAGCCGGCGTGACCTTGACCGCGCCGGTGCCGAACGCCGCATCGACATACTCGTCCGCAACGATGGGGATCTCGCGACCGAGCAACGGCAATACCACCGTCGCGCCGACCAGCGCCGTGTAACGCTCGTCCGACGGGCTCACGGCCACACAGGTGTCACCGAGCATGGTCTCCGGGCGCGTGGTCGCGACGACGATCGAATCGACGCCGCCGACCGCCTCCTTGAGCGGGTAGCGGAAGTACCACAGATGGCTGTCGAGCTCCTCGTGCTCCACCTCGATATCGGAGAGCGCGGTCGAGCACCGGGGGCACCAGTTGATGATGCGCTTGCCGCGGTAGATGAGACCTTCCTCGTACCACTTCACGAAGACGCGCTTCACGGCCTTCTGGTAGTCCGCATCCATCGTGAAGTGCTCGTCCGAGTAGTCGCATGAGCAGCCCATCGCCTTGAGCTGCGTGATGATCGTGCTGCCGTGCTCACGCCGCCATACCCAGCACAGCTCGATGAACTTCTCGCGGCCCACGTCGTTGCGGGACAGCCCCTGCACCGCGAGCTTCTGCTCGACCTTGTTCTGCGTCGCGATGCCAGCGTGGTCCGTCCCGATGACCCACCGCGTCGGCCTGCCGGTCATCCGGGAGCGCCGGATGATGACGTCCTGGATCGTGTTGTTGAGGGCATGCCCCATGTGGAGCGACCCGGTGACGTTGGGGGGCGGGATGACGACCACGAACGGCTCGACCGAGGTGTCCTCGGGAACCGGACACTCAAAGTAACGACCTTCGGTCCAGGAGTTGAATACGGGTCCTTCGACGGCCCGGGGATCGTATGCCTTCGGCAGCTCGTTGGACACGCTTCGCTCCTCGTATCGCGGACGGCGGGCGCGCGCTGGCGCGTCACCTCAAGTTGAATGTCCCCGATTCTACGGTAAGGGGGCATGCCGGGCGAGAAGCGCGCACCGGCGCAAAGCGAGGCCGCGGCGTTTCCGCCACGGCCTCGTGTCCCCGCATGGTGTCACCGCGTGCACGGCGCCTAAGGGATCAGGCGCCTGCGGCATCCTCGACCGGCTCGGTGTTCTCGTGCACGAGAGTCGGCTCCGCACCGTCGCGCACCGCCGTCTCGGTGATGACCACCTCGGTGACATCCGTGCGACCGGGCAGGTCGTACATCAGGTCGAGCAGCAGCTTCTCCATGATGGAGCGAAGTCCGCGAGCGCCGGTCCCGTGCGTGGTCGCACGCTCGGCGATCGCCCGCAGCGCGCCCTCGGTGAAGACGAGGCGCACATCCTCCATGGTGAAGAGGCGCTGGTACTGACGCACGAGCGCGTTCTTGGGCTCGGTGAGGATGCGGACCAGGTCGTCCTCGGTCAGCTCCTCGACGTGCGCCACGACCGGCACGCGCCCCACGAACTCGGGGATCAGGCCGAAAGTGTGCAGGTCCTCGGGAAGTGCCTGCGCGAGCAGGACGCCCGTGTCGTGCTTGGCCGCGTCGGTGAGGTCGGCGCCGAAGCCGATACCCTTCTTCCCGACACGCTGCGCCACGATCTTCTCAAGACCGACGAACGCCCCGCCAAGGATGAACAGGATGTTCGTGGTATCGATCTTGATGAGCTCCTGCTGCGGGTGCTTGCGCCCGCCTTGCGGCGGCACGTGCGCCTCGGTGCCTTCGAGGATCTTGAGCAGCGCCTGCTGCACTCCTTCGCCGGACACGTCACGCGTGATCGACAGGTTCTCCGCCTTGCGGGCGATCTTGTCGATCTCGTCGATGTAGATGATGCCGACCTCGGCACGCTCGGTATCGAACTCGGCGGCCGTGATGATCTTGAGCAGGATGTTCTCGACGTCCTCGCCGACGTAGCCAGCCTCCGTCAGAGAGGTGGCATCCGCGATCGCGAACGGCACCTTGAGGATGCGCGCGAGCGTCTGGGCGAGCAGCGTCTTGCCGCAACCGGTGGGGCCGAGCAGCAGGATGTTGCTCTTGGACAGCTCGACGTCGTCGGGCTGCGGAGAGGCGCACTCGCGGATCCGCTTGTAGTGGTTGTAGACGGCCACCGACAGCATCTTCTTCGCGTCGGCCTGCCCGACCACGTACTCGTCGAGGGCGGCATAGATCTCCCGCGGCGTCGGAAGGTCGCCCGAGAGTACGGCCTCCGGGGTCTCGTCCTCGAGCTCCTCGTCGACGATCTCGTTGCAGAGATCGACGCACTCGTCGCAGATGTAGACGCCCGGACCCGCGATGAGCTTGCGGACCTGGACCTGCGGCTTGCCGCAGAACGAGCAGTTCAAGTGCTCAGGGTCTTCTGTGGTACCGGGCATCTGTGTCCTACTTCTTGGGGTCTCGGTGCGTGAAGACCGCGTCCACCAGGCCGTAGTCCGCGGCCTCCTGGGCGGTCATGATGTTGTCGCGCTCGGTGTCGAAGTGGATCTTCTCGACCGTCTGGCCGGTGTGCTTGGCCATGATCTCGTCGAGATTGGCGCGCATGCGCAGCATCTCCTTGGCCTGGATCTCGATATCGGTGACCTGGCCCTGCGTACCGCCCCATGGCTGGTGGATCAGGATGCGGCTGTTGGGCAGCGCGAACCGCTTGCCGTGCGCACCCGCGGTGAGCAGGACGGCAGCCATGCTCGCGCACTGGCCGATGCAACTCGTGGCCACGTCGCAGCGGATGTACTGCATCGCGTCGTAGATCGCCAGCCCGGACGTGACGGACCCGCCCGGCGAGTTGATGTAGAGCTGGATGTCCTTCTCCGAGTCCTCGGACTCGAGGTGCAACAGTTGGGCGATGATGAGATCGGCGACCTGGTCGTCGATCTCGTGACCCAGAAAAACGATGCGCTCGTTGAGCAGTCTCGAGAAGATGTCGAAGCTGCGCTCGCCACGACTCGTCTGCTCGACGACGATGGGTACAAGGGCCTTGATGTCGGGAAGCGTCATGGCTCTCTACTCCTCCTTCGCGGCGTCGTCGGACTTCTTCGGCGCCTTCTTGGCGGCGGGCTTCTTCTTGGCCTTCGGCTTCTCGGCGGCGTCGCCAGAGCCGGCCTCCAGGACCTGGACATGCTCCATCAGGTAGCGAGTGGCGTACCGATGCATGAGACGCTCGCGGAGGATACCGATCACGCCCGACTGCACGAGGCGCTCGCGCATCTGCGCCACGGAGACCTTGTCGGCACCCGCCAGCGACGCGATCTCGCTCTCGAGCTCTTCCTCTGTGTACTCCAGGCCTGCCTGGCGGAACAACGCCTCGAGCGCCAACTCGTCGCGCACCCGCAGGGCGGCTTCGCGTGCGATGTCCGCCTGGATCTGCTCGGCGGTGAGGTCGGTCGCCTCGAAGTAGTCCTGGATGGTCATACCCTGGTCCTTGAGGGAGTCGAAGAACTCCTCGGTCATGGCGTCGGTGCGAGCGGCGACCATCTCGCCGGGAACCTCGCCTTGCAGCCGCTCCGCGAGCGCGGCGCGAGCGGCACGCTCGACCAGACGCGTGTGGGCCGTGGCCTTGTTCTCATCGAGCTTGGTGCGGATGTCGGTCCGCAGCTCGGCCATCGTCTCGAACCCGCCGATGTTGCTGGCGAGCTCGTCGTCGAGCTCCGGAAGCACCTTGGCCTTGATCTCGTGGACCTCGACGTCGAAGACGGCGGGCTTGCCCACGTAATCGGTGTTCGCAGCGGTCTCCGGGACGAGGAACTCGATGCGCGTGGTCCCGCCCGTCTCGATCCCGATGACGCCGTCGTCGAACTCCTGCGGCATGATGCCGCGACCGACCTCGTAGAGGTACTTGTCGACCGTCAGGTCCTCGGCCGGCTGACCGTCGACGGTCCCGGTGAACGAGAGGAGCGCAAAGTCGCCATCGGCGATCCCGCGGCCCTCCACGATCTCGAGCGTCGCAAAGCGATCGCGAAGGTACTCGACCTGTGCGTCGATCTCGGCATCCGTCGAGTTCGCGGGCGGCACCTCAGCGGTCAGGTCCTCGATCGAGGAGAGTGTGAAGTCGGGACGGACCTCGATCTCAGCGGTGAACGCGTGCTCGGCGCCCTCCTCGACCATGTCGAGGTCGCCGGTGTCGGGACGGCCCATCGGCCGGATGCGGAGCTCGTCGAGGGCACGCGGGTAGCTGCTCTCCACGAGGTCCTCGAGCGCCTCGGCCAGCACGGACTCACGGCCGACGTGGGCGTCGATGAGCGGCCGGGGCGCTTTGCCGGGACGGAAGCCCGGCAGTTTGACCTGGCGCGCTACCCGCAGGTAGGCAGCGGCGATGGACTCGTCCACTTCCTGCGCCGTGTGGGTCACGGTCAGACGGACGCGATTGCCTTCAAGCTTCTCGACGGTGGTGTTCAAGGGTCCTCCTGCTATCTCAAGATCGGGTTGGAGTCGCAACGGACGCGCTACGCGCATCGGATCAGGCCGGTGGTGCGGGCGAGAGGATTCGAACCTCCACGAGTCTCCTCACCGGGACCTAAACCCGGCGCGTCTGCCATTCCGCCACGCCCGCGCGCGGTCAATCACTATACAGCAGAGCGCGCCCCGCCCGGGCCGTTTCCGCACGCGCGATACACAGTGACCCCTGACTGTTCCGGCCGGGAGGCATGAGGCGCGCCAAAGGGGGCGGTTCGGACTCTGCCCGGGATGAGGGCCGCTCAGCCCCTCAATACCAGAAGACCGGCCCCAGGAGCGGGACCGGTCTTCGCCACGCGACGGACCGCTGCTACTTCGTGAACGCGTCCTTGATGTGCCCGGCAGCATCCTTCACGTTCTTGGCGAGCTTGTCTGCGTCCTCCGCGAGTGTCGCCTTGTCGTGCTGCAGGCGCCCCTTGGCTTCCAGCTCCTCGTCATCGGTCAGCTTGCCGACGACCTCCTTGACCTTCCCGCCGGCCTGATCGGCCTTGTTCTTCGCCTTGTCTCCGATATCCATGGTGGTTCCTTCCGTGGACGGTGCGGGTTGATCGTGGATCCGGGACCTGCTCGCAGCGCTAAGGGGTCGACGTCGCTCCGGCCGCTCCGGGTGCGCCGGCCGCGCCGGGCGCTCCGGCAGCTCCAGGTGCTCCAGCAGCTCCGGGTGCTCCGGCAGCGCCTCCGGCACCTCCGGAACCCGCCGCTCCCGGCGTCCCGGGAGTCACGATCACCGGATTCGCCGGCTGCATCATGTAGAAGGGCCGCGAGTCACCGAAGTAGCCGCCACCCCACATGAACATCAGGCCGATCAAGACGATAACGATGACGACCAGAAGGGCCACGAAGACGAACTTGGAGTCCGTCGACTCTTCCCCGTCGTTCACGCGTTCAAGATGTGACATAAGATCGATCTCCTTTGTGTGTACGGCGGCCCGGGAGCCGGGTCGCATCCGCACATCGAGACATCGGATGGTTCTACCCTGAGCGGCGTCCCGTGATGAGGTTGTAGACGAGCACGACGAGCGCGATCACGATCAGGATGTGAATGAGCCCGCCGCCAATATTGAGACTGAAGCCGAGCAACCAAAGCACGACCAAGATGACGAAGATGGTCCAAAGCATCAGGTTCCTCCAAGGATGAGCGGTTGTTCGGACGGTACCCCCGCTTCCGGGCTACTCAGTCCCCCTCTCGTGGTGCTCGACACTCTCGGTCAAGGTGAAGATGCGATCGGCGACGGCCGATGACATCGAGTACTTCCGAAGACCCGCGTCCACGAACTCTCTCGCCTCGAAGGGCCATCCGCGCATCCCGTAGCGACCACGGACCCGCTTCTCAAAGGGCCCCAACGAGGCGACCACTTGCCTGGCAGTCAGATCGCACGTCTCCGCTATCTCGGCGGTCGTCGCCCAGGCAGGTGACTTCTTCGCGATGGAGAAGAGGATCCGCCGCATCGCGCTCGACGACTCAACGAACATCCGATCGATCAGGTCCTGGGTCCATCCCGCCGGATAGCCGGCGTCGGTGGTCTCCGGCGCGTCAGGCGGTCTGACCGACTGACGCGCCAGCAACTCGTAGACCTCATGAACGCGATGGACCGGTACCGGCACACTTACGAAGTCGGGCATGTTGTTCGCCTCCGTTAAGTTATGTTACCCCTTGTACACCTAAGTTAACCTAAGTTAGCTTCTGAGTGTCACGCTTCGTTGGGACGCCCGCAGAAGGCTTCTAAGGCCTGCGCGGAACGAGAAGACCGGCCCCAGGAGCGGGGTCGGCCAGCGACAGCGGCAACCAGTATCTTCCGCCCGCCGGCGCTCCCTTCTCCATACCGTGCCGGTCGCAGTAACAAGTCTGCATGAGCGTGCGAACACGGAGAACGTGGGTCCTCGACAATCGCGCAAGGCGGCATGTCTGCAGGCGATACGCAAGAAACCCCCGATCTGATGACCGGGGGTTTCGTTGTTGCGTATGGTGGGCCGTATAGGGATCGAACCTATGACCTTGGGATTAAGAGTCCCCTGCTCTACCGGCTGAGCTAACGGCCCGAACGCTCGCCCATTCTAGCGAATCGTTCGCGGTGCGCAAGTGATCAGCCAAGAAAGTGCGAGGGCCCCGCTGTGGCGGGACCCTCGAAGAGAATGCTTGGGGTGGGTAACGGGGCTCGAACCCGCGACCTTCGGAGCCACAGTCCGACGCTCTAACCAACTGAGCTATACCCACCGTGAAGAACATGGCACGCCCGGAGGGATTCGAACCCCCGACCTAGAGATTAGAAGTCTCCCGCTCTATCCAGCTGAGCTACGGGCGCATATCACGATGCCGCCCGGGCGCGAAGACACACACTACCTGCGACGTCGAAGAGTTGTCAATGGAGCGGGCGACCGGGATCGAACCGGCAACATTCAGCTTGGAAGGCTGACACTCTACCAATTGAGTTACGCCCGCGGTCTTGGTC
>JGI24146J20443_1002187_pt1 | contig 10930 bp, 8 predicted proteins | sample BarGraIncub1131A_FD_20443 | JGI IMG/M metagenome (IMG submission 20443) | reverse complement strand
AATTCTGGGTAGCAAAAGCTCCAGCAGGCGAGTGTGGGGTCAAAGACCAGGTCAACTAACTTAATATATAAAAACTCCTAATATTTTATTAGGGGTTTTTATTTTATAAATAATCAATGTAGATCAATAAACTATACTTCAAATTGTTTAACATTATGTGAATTATGACTTTAAAGCTTGCTTTTTGGTGCTAGAAGTAATAGAATTGAGGAAATAAACAAACAATATACTTAGAAATATAGTAGTATGTTGATATTAGAGAGGGGCTGTACGTATGAAAATTAATGTAGTAGGAAAAAACATAGAGATAACAGAAGCCTTGAAAAATATTACAGAAAAGAAAATATTAAGATTGGATAAGTTTTTTAATCCAGATGTGGAAGCTCAGATAACACTAAGTGTTCATAAGGGTAGACATACTATAGAAGTTACAATTCCTTTTAATGGAGTTATTTTAAGGGCTGAAGAACAAAATGAAGATATGTATACTTCGTTAGATATTGTTATTGATAAATTAGAAAGACAAATCAGAAAACACAAAACAAAATTGGAAAAGAGAAATAAAGGAACTTCCCTTAAATTTCAGGGTATACCACAATATGATAAAAGCGAAGATGGTGGTTTAGAACCTAAGATAGTAAAAACAAAGAAATTTGCATTTAAACCTATGTCAGCTGAGGAAGCAGTACTTCAGATGGAGTTAGTTGGTCATAGTTTCTTCGTATACATGAGTGATGGTAGTTCAGAGGTTAATGGTAATTCAGAAGTTAATGTAGTATATAAAAGAAAAGATGGAAATTATGGGTTGATAGAACCAAAGTTATAAAATATATAAAAAAGGATTAAAGTAAATATATTTACTTTAATCCTTTTTTAACTCTAAAATAGGATAATGGAAAATAATTTACACATTTTATGAAATTATATAAGTTGAATACCAACAAATTAAGTGGTATAATTCAAATGTATATTTAGAAAGTCTTTAAATGAATTGTGAGGATGAAAGATATGAAATTTTTTAATAAGTTATTTGGTAGTTATAGTGATAGAGAAATAAAAAGAATAATTTCAACTGTAGATAAAATAGAAGAATTAGATGAGAAAATGACTAGTTTAAGTGATGAAGAACTTAGAGCAAAAACTGAGGAATTTAAAACTGAATTAAATAATGGAAAGACTTTGGAAGATATATTACCTGAGGCATTTGCAGTAGTTAGAGAAGCTTCATGGAGAGTTCTTAAAATGAAGCATTTTAGAGTGCAACTAATTGGTGGTATAATACTGCATCAAGGAAGAATAACTGAAATGAAAACTGGTGAAGGAAAGACGCTCGTAGCGACTCTGCCAGCATATTTGAATTCGTTAACAGGGAAGGGCGTTCATATAATTACAGTTAATGATTATCTTGCTAAAAGAGATAGAGATGACATGGGAAGAATACATGAATTCTTAGGTGTTTCTGTGGGTGTTATCGTTCATGATTTAGATCAAACTCAAAGGCAAGAGGCCTATAATTCAGATATAACATATGGAACAAATAATGAATTTGGATTTGATTATCTAAGAGATAATATGGTTGTTTACAAGGAAGAAAGAGTTCAAAGAAAATTAAACTTTGTAATAGTAGATGAGGTTGACTCTATATTAATAGATGAAGCTAGAACACCACTTATAATATCTGGAGAAGGAGAGAAATCAACGGATTTTTATAAAGTGGCAGATCGTTTTGCTAAGGGTCTAATAAAAGAAGAAGATTACAGCATAGATGAAAAAGCTAGTGCTGTTATATTATCCGATGCAGGGATTGACAAATCAGAGAAATTCTTTCATATAGAAAATTATGCTGATGCAGAGAATATGGGAGTGCAACATCATGTAGTTCAAGCTTTAAAAGCAAACTACATTATGAGAAAAGACAAAGACTACATGGAGAAAAATGGGGAAGTTATTATAGTAGATGAGTTTACGGGAAGACTTATGGAGGGTAGAAGATATAGTGATGGGCTTCACCAAGCCATTGAAGCAAAAGAGGGCGTCAAAATTGAAAAAGAATCGAAAACTCTTGCGACTATTACATTCCAAAATTATTTTAGAATGTACACTAAGTTATCAGGTATGACTGGTACTGCGCTTACAGAAGAAAATGAATTTAGAGAAATATATGGACTAGATGTAATAGTAATACCTACAAATAGGCCTTTAACAAGACTTGATAACCCAGATTTAGTTTATAAAACTGTTAATGGAAAATATAGAGCTATAGTAGATGAGATAGTTGAAACCTATAAGATTAAGCAACCCGTGCTTGTGGGTACTGTTAGTATAGAGAAATCAGAATTAATATCTGAAATGCTCAAAAGAAGGGGTGTTCCTCATCAAGTTCTTAATGCTAAATATCATGAGAGAGAAGCGGATATAATAGCTCATGCAGGATCCCTAGCAATGGTTACTATAGCAACTAATATGGCAGGCCGTGGTACTGATATTAAGCTTGAAGAAGGCGTTGTAGCGGTTGGAGGACTTAAGATAATAGGAACTGAAAGACATGAATCTAGGCGTATTGATAATCAACTTAGAGGGCGTGCGGGTCGTCAAGGCGATGTTGGGAGCTCAAGATTTTACATATCACTAGAAGATGACTTAATGAGAATATTTGGTTCTGAAAGACTTCAAGGGGTAGTAGAAAAATTAGGATTAACTGATGAAGATGCTATTGAAAGTAAAATGGTAAGTGGGGCTATAGAAAGTGCTCAAAAGAAAGTTGAAGGAAATAACTTTGATATAAGAAAAAATGTTGTTCAATATGATGATGTAATGAATCAACAGAGAGAAATAATTTATAGGCAAAGAACTGAGGTTCTTCAAGGGGAAAACATAAAAGGTCAAATTGAAGAAATGATAAAAGATGTTATTTTCGTTGCAGTTGATTCACATATTAGTGGGATCGATGAAAATCTTGAAGAGGAATTAACAAAACTTATTGATTATCTTGAAGAAATATATCTTCCTAAGGATACGGTTTCCATAGAAGAATTAGCTAAAACAACTAATGATGAAATCAAAAATACTCTTTTAGATATTGCTAAGAAAATTTATGATCAGAAAGAAGAAAACTTTGGAGAAGAACAAATAAGAGAAGTTGAAAGAGTTATTCTTCTAAGGGTTGTAGATAGTAAGTGGATGGACCATATCGATGCTATGGAACATTTAAAGCAAGGGATTGGGCTTAGAGCTTATAAACAACAGGATCCATCTCAAGCGTACCAAATGGAAGGTAGCGACATGTTTGCAGAAATGATTGACAACATAAAAACAGAAACTGCTAAATACTTATTCCATGTGCAAATAGAAAAAGCACCTGAAAGAGAAATGGTTGCAAAAATTACATCAACAAATCATGATGAGACCATTAAGAAAGAACCAACTAAAAAAGAAACCAAAACAGGAAGAAACGACGAATGTTCTTGTGGTTCAGGAAAAAAATATAAAAATTGCTGTGGCAGAGGATAGTTGTAGCGCATGTTGTTATTTTAATTTATAAAAGGGGTAAGCAAGAATCAATTGCTCACCCTTTTATAAGGTTTATTCAAAAGTACAAATGTAATGAAAGAGGTGTTGTAATTGATAATATTAATAGAAGAAGTATTAAGTGAGTTAAACGTATTAAAAAGTAATGTAGAAGAAATTAGGGTGTCTCTTTGACGTAGCATCTATGGGAAAAGAGTTAAAAGAGCTTGAGTTTAAAATGCAGGAATCTACGTTTTGGGAAGATATAAAAGCGGCGCAACAAATCACTCAACAAGCTAAGGGAATTAAGGATAAAATAGATAGATTTAATTTAGTAATTAGTAAGATAGAAGATTTAGAAATATTCGTGGAATTAAGTAAAGAGGAAGACGATGACTCTTCTTTAGCAGAGATAAAAGCTGAACTTAAAGATTTAGCAGGTAGCACTGATAGATTTAGAATAGAGATTTTACTATCTGGTAAATATGATAAAAATAATGCTATTTTAACACTTCATACCGGTGCCGGTGGAAGTGATGCCCAAGACTGGACAGAAATGCTTTATAGAATGTATTCAAGGTGGTGTGAAAAAAAGGGGTATAAGGTAGAGGTTCTAGATTATCAACCATCTGACGAGGCTGGCATTAAAGCGGTTACTTTAAAAATAATTGGCGAATACGCCTATGGATATTTAATGGCTGAAAAGGGGGTGCACAGACTAGTAAGAATTTCACCTTTCAATGCAAACGGAAAGAGGCAAACTTCCTTTGCTTCTTGTGAAGTACTTCCAGAGCTTACTGAGGATCAGGATATTGATATAAGGCCTGACGACCTCAGAGTAGATACTTACAGGTCTGGGGGTGCAGGAGGTCAACATGTAAATAAAACTGACTCAGCCATAAGGATAACCCATATACCTACGGGCATTGTAGTTCAGTGCCAGAACGAGCGAAGCCAACATAGCAATAAACAGACGGCAATGAAGATGCTTATGGCAAAGCTTTTAGATTTAAAAGAAAGAGCTAAAAAAGATAAAATCGAAGATCTAACTGGGGATTTGAAAGATAATGGTTGGGGAAGTCAAATTAGATCTTATGTATTTCATCCCTATAACTTGGTTAAGGACCATAGAACGAATACAGAAATGGGAAATGTAGATGCGGTTATGGATGGTGATATTGATATTTTCATTGAAGCTTATTTAAGGCAAAGTAATAAGCGATTTGGACAAGAAAATAGTTTTAAATAAAATATAATTTAGTTCTAAAAAATTAAATTAAATATAAAAAACCCAGTAGAATAATTAAATTATTATTCTACTGGGTTTTTTATTAGAGTAATATATGAATGCACAACAGGTTAAATATCCTTTTCAACAGGAAGGCAAGGGGTGACATAAGGGAGAGGGGATGGAAAAATAGAATCTTCTATAGTGATATTTACATCGATTTGTTTAATGGTTTCATAAGGTTTAAATTTTATAGGGACCCTGCTATGTTCATCAAACTTATCAAAAGAAGATGTGTCATTTTTCATTTTAATATCTCCTTTAAGATTAATTTATCACTAGTATTATATGAAACTTTGATATAATAGTTCTTATAACAAGTAATTAAGTCGAGGTGGAGTATGATAACGATAATATTTTCATATTGGAAAATTATTTTAAGTTCGGTAAGTGTATATGTCTTCATTGTTTGTTGTAAATTATTTGTTTAAACGCATAATGTATGGGTTTCCGAAGTTTGGTAATATAATACAGGGAGAGCCATTACTACTAATTTATAATGGTAAAATTAATAAGAAAAATATTACTAAAACTAAAATTTCAATAGAAGAAATTATGGAAGTAATAAGAGAACATGGAGTATTAAAGATAGAGCAGGTAGACTTAGCAATATTAGAAGTAGACGGAAACATAAGTGTAATGTCTCACGAGTTTCAACATAAAACCACTAAGAAGAAGAAAGCACATAAGGCAATTATAAAGAATATATAGGTATGAAGTTATTCATAGAAAACTTTTAAAACAAGTTCTTAAATATTTTTGGAAATCAGTTGACATTAACGTAGCGTAAAGGTGTATATTTATCTTAGCAGGGGGTGATAACATGGAATATACAGTGCAAAAGCTAGGGCAAATTGCAGGCATTAGTACCAGAACATTGAGATACTATGATGAAATAGAAATTCTTAAGCCGGCAAGAATTAATTCATCTGGATATCGCATATATGGTCAAGTAGAGGTTGATATACTACAACAAATTCTTTTTTATAGGGAGCTCGGCATGAGCCTTGAAAGTATAAAAGATATAGTACACGCAGAATCCTTTGATAAAGCAAAAGCGCTGAGTGAACATCGCGTTAAGCTTCTTTGCAAAAGAGAGCAATTGGATTTATTAATTTGTAATATTGATAAAACAATTGCGGTAAACGAGGGGAGAATTAATATGACAGATATTGAAAAATTTAATGGTTTTAAACAGAAACTAGTTGATGATAATGAAAAAAAGTATGGCAGTGAAATCAGAAAAAAATATGGGGATGAGGCCTTAGTTAAGTCAAACAATAAAGTGAAAGGTATGTCTAAAGAGCAAATAGGGGAGACTGAAAGACTCAATGCATTGATTATGGAGACACTTGCCCAGGCGTTTAAAACTGGGGATCCTGCAGGGGAATTAGCACAAAGGGCAGCAGATCTACATCAAAAATGGCTTTGCCTTTATTGGGATAGCTACACTAAGCAGGCGCATGCTGGACTCGCTCAGATGTATGTGGATGATGAAAGATTTACCGCATATTATGATGAAAAGCAACCAGGAACAGCAGCATTCTTAAGAGATGCAATTTTAGTTTATACTGGAGTGGAAAAATAAACTGATATATGTAAAAAACCATCTAACCTTTGTAGGGTGAGATGGTTTTTGTTAACGATTAAATACTAATAAGCTCTTCCCCAGATAACAGTAGCTTTAGCTGGCTTGTTGCAGCATAAGCAATTACCTGCATCCTCAGGTTGATTAAAAGGTATGCATCTAGAAGACGCACCAGCAACTTCTTTTACTTTTTCCTCGCAAGCAAGTTCTCCACACCACGGTGCGTTAACGAACCCTAAAGTTTTATCAAGAAGTTCTTTTAATTCCTCAACAGTTTTTGCGCTGAAGGTTTTACTATTTTGTAAATTCCTTGCTTTTTCAAGTAAAGATTTTTGAATATCCGCTAAAATTTCTGGAACTTTTGTTTCAAGTTCAGCCACTTTCACAAATATTTTTTCGCGAGTATCACGCCTTACTAAGACTACTTGATTTTTTTCTATATCTTTTGGACCAACTTCAAGGCGAAGTGGAACACCTTTCATTTCGTATTCGCTAAATTTCCAGCCGGCCATTTTATCACTGATATCCATTTTAACGCGAGCAAGCTTTGACAACATATTTTTAAGTTCTGTCGCTTTTTCGATTACTCCTTCTTTATGTTGTGCAATTGGAATGATCATAAGCTGAATAGGTGCTATAGCTGGTGGTAATACTAAACCATTGTCATCGCCATGAACCATAATTAAAGCTCCGATAAGTCTTGTAGACATTCCCCATGAAGTTTGGTGAACATATTCAAGTTTACCGGTTTTATCTGTATACTGAATGTTAAAAGCCTTAGCAAAACCATCTCCAAAATTATGAGAAGTACCGCATTGTAGTGCTTTTCCATCATGCATTAAGCTTTCAATTGTATATGTCTCACTTGCCCCAGCAAACTTTTCTTTTTCTGTCTTCTTACCTTTTATAACTGGAATAGCAAGGGTTTCCTCACAAAATGTTGCATATACATTAAGCATTCTAAGGGTTTCCTCTTTTGCTTCTGCCTGCGTTGCATGAGCAGTATGGCCTTCTTGCCATAAAAATTCTGAGCTTCTTAGAAAAGGCCTTGTAGTCTTTTCCCATCTTACTACAGAACACCATTGGTTATATAATTTAGGGAGATCATTGTAAGATTGAATTATTTTTGAATAGTGATCACAGAATAATGTTTCGGAAGTTGGTCTAACGCAAAGTCTTTCTGCAAGTAGCTCATTACCTCCGTGCGTTACCCAAGCAACCTCAGGTGCAAAGCCCTTAACATGATCTTTTTCCTTTTCAAGTAAACTCTCAGGAATGAACATTGGCATATATACATTTTCATGATCTGTATCTTTAAACATTTGATCTAATATTTTCTGTATATTTTCCCATATTGCATAACCATAAGGCCGAATTACCATACAACCTCTAACGCTTGCATAATCAGCAAGTTCCGCTTTTTTTACGATATCAGTATACCATTTTGCAAAATCTTCATCCATAGATGTAATAGATTCTACAAACTTCTTTTCTTTTGCCATAATTATTCTCCTTTCATTCGATAAAATTTAAAAATAAATACAAAAAAACCCGCATCCCAAAAAGGGACCGAGTATTATCGGTGGTACCACCCTAGTTGATATAAAAAAATATCCACTCAGATTCTAAATAACGGTAGAAATCCGCTGTAACTTAATGAGAAAAAACATTTCGTACAGAACTCCAAGGTAGGTTCAAAATAATCTTTTGAAAATCTTACACCAATTGATTTTCTCTCTGTGAAAAGACTTAATTTTTACTAATCCTTTTCAATGCGTTGAGTATATTCACTTTTAATGATAGGACACGTTAAAATTAATCATAGAATAAAAATAATAATATGTCAAGAAAACAATTCTTAAGAATTATTAATACACCCTAGGAGTTTATCCATTAGCTAAGGTAAAATTAGCTAATGGATGCAATTTTATTTCTAGGAGTTTTCTTTACTACTTAATTTATAAAGCACAGAAAATACCAAAGTACCTATTACAGATATTATAATACATTCTTTATAATAAATAATTATAAAGTTGTTTTTAAAAGTATATTTCACAATTTCCTTTGATGCTACATCATAACATCTGTCTATAGCGGTTAGGCTTATATGATCAGAAGTGTCAGCAGGGGTGTGTATACGAGTCATATCATTGTCGCAAAAGGTTATAGCATCAATATTTTGGTCTCTAAAGCCCTCATGGTCACTGGCGTCTTCAAAAAGATAGTTGAAGTATATATTTTCAGTTTTACAAGTGTTCGAAACTGATTTTATAAAAGGTGTTTTATCAGTGTCTTTTTTTCCGCCCACGATGCATAGTGGAACATTATTATCACTGCCAATCATGTCAAAATTAAATACTTTGCTACCTTTTATATTATCTTTATATTCTTTAATAAATGCATTAGAACCTAAGCAACCGAATTCTTCTGCGTTAAAGCCTAAAAATAGAATACTTCGAGAGGGTTTTCCAAGTGAAGTTAAATATTTACTCATTTCTAGCATGAAAGAGAGGCCTGATGCATTATCTAGAGCACCGCTATATATAGTTCCGTTTAAATCCGTACCTATATGGTCAAAGTGTGCGGAAACGATTATTGGTGGAAGAGATGCATCGGTTCCTTCTAAATAGCCCATAACATTATTTATACTGGTTTCTGAGGTTTCATAGGGAATAAAACAATTAACAGTATTATCTTTGTATAATGAGTATTTTAGCGTAGCAAGAGTTTCTTTAGTAACCATAATATACATGTTATACTTGGAATCATGTATAAAGGAACTTCTAAAGGATAAATCATTACCACGAGGAATAAAGAATATGAAATGACCATCAGCAGTATTAACTTCAATATAGTTAGTTTTTATTGCCATAACATTATTTTTACTAAAAGTTAAATGATTTGTTTTGAAATTTAACATATCTTCTTTAAAATCCTTGCTATAAACAAAACTTTTCACTTCTTTACCGTCACTATCCGATATCTTTAAGTATGGTCTGCTTTCAATCTTTTTAGGATAGAGAACTTTAAAACTTTGATATTCTTTGCCTTTATAAGGTGCTAAACCGTCATTTTTGAATTCGGTTTTAATATAAGTTGCAATTTCTTGATTCTCTATCGTGCCAGGTAATCTACCTTTAAACTGATCAGAAGATATATATTTTATGTTTTTGTAGACATTTGTAGGATTGAATCTATATAGGGTATAATACAAATGCGAGCTATAAAATAATAAAAAAAGAAAAAGGGTTAAAAAACAAGAACATACTAATTTTTTCATTGCATTACTCCTAAAAATTTCTATATTTTATATAGATATGAAGATGGAATTCGTGGTATGATTAAATATGTTAATTTTAGTTGATTAAATTTAAAATATAAATTATGTGAGGAGGATTGGCTATTAATCATATGATAATAAATAGACTAACATACTGATCGTTATTTATTTGAATGTGTCAATTATAAATAGTCAAAAAATTATGGACAATATAAATAACAGACTAATTAAAGAATTTGCAATAACTTTGAATCAAGCGGAAAGTGTCATTGAATTATTAGATGAGGGGAATACAGTTCCTTTTATAGCTAGATATAGAAAAGAGAGAACTGGTGGACTTGATGATATTATACTTAGAAACTTCACAGAGAGACTTATATACCTTAGGAATTTAGGAGAAAGAAAAACAGATGTAATACGCCTTATAGGGGAACAAGAAAAGTTAACGGATGAAATCGAGGAGTCAATAAAAAAATGTGAAACACTTACAGAGATTGAGGATATATATAGACCATTTAAGCCTAAGAAAAGAACTAGGGCTATAATTGCAATAGAAAAGGGACTTAAACCTCTTGCTGAGACTATTTTTAGCGGTGAGCATAAGGGTGACATAAGCGAATATGCGCAAGAATTTATTAGTGAAGAAAAAGGAGTGAATAGTAACCTAGAAGCACTTCAAGGTGCTGGGGATATAATTAGTGAAATGATTTCGGATGAAGCTGATTATAGAAAGTGGATTAGGGCATTAGTACATAATCAAGGAATCATAGAAACTAAGGGTTCCTCCGAGGATTCCACACCCTTTGAGATGTATTATGAATATAAAGAAAGCATTAGAACCATTCCACCACACAGAATTCTTGCTATAAATAGGGGCGAAAATAGTAAAATACTTTCTGTTAAAATTAAAGCTGACAACGATAAAATTATTGGGTACCTAAGAGGGAAATGCTTGAAAGGGAATAATGAAACAGATAAGTACATAGAGCTAAGCATAATCGATTCAGTGAAAAGACTTATATTTCCTTCAATAGAGAGAGAAATAAGATCTGAATTAACCGAAAAGGGTGAAATCGGTGCCATTGAAATATTTAAAGCTAATTTGAAGGCACTTTTAATGCAATCACCTATAAAAGGAAAGGTAGTGCTTGGATTTGACCCTGGGTTTAGAACTGGGTGCAAAATAGCAGTGCTAGATGACACAGGTAAGCTTTTAGATATAGCTACGGTTTATGCTACTGCAGGCAGTAAAGAGGGTGTGCAAAAG
>JGI24146J20443_1002182_pt1 | contig 10940 bp, 9 predicted proteins | sample BarGraIncub1131A_FD_20443 | JGI IMG/M metagenome (IMG submission 20443) | reverse complement strand
TCCNATAATAAGAGAAATTAATGAGAGTCTTACGGCAAATAGAATTGAGCAGATAACTGGAATAATAAATGGAACAACAAATTATATATTAAGCAAAATGACACTAGATGGAAGTAGCTTTGATGATGCATTAAAAGAGGCTCAAGAGAAGGGTTATGCTGAAGCGGATCCAACCTCTGATGTTGATGGTTATGATGCTGTCTATAAGCTTGCGATAATGGCTTCGCTATCTTTTGGAACAGAAGTTGATCATGATTGTATTTATAGGGAAGGAATAAGAAATATTAGTGATATTGATATAGAATATACAAAGCAATTCGGATATACAATAAAACTTTTAGCAATTGCAAAAGAAGAAAATAATAAACTAGAGCTAAGAGTACACCCAACCCTAGTACCATCAAGTCACCCAATGGCAAATGTAAATGATGCTTTTAATGCAATTCTAATAAAAGGAAACGCAGTTGGAGAATTAATGTTATATGGAAAAGGGGCAGGAGATCTGCCAACTGGGAGTGCAGTTGTAGGTGATATAATATCCATACTAAGAAACAATGTAGCACCATCTGATGTTAAGGCTCTAAATGATAAAGCTGATTTTAAAGAAATTAAAAAATCTTGCGATAATGAATCTGAATTTTATATCAGACTTGATTTTAAAGATAAAGCAGGGGTTTTAGGAGATACAGCTACAATATTTGGGAAAAACAATGTTAGCGTTGTATCAATTACTCAAGATGTAGCACATCAACATCATGCAACACTAGCATTTATTACACATAAAAGTTCAGAAAAGAACATAAAAAGATCATTAGAGGAAATAGTGAAACTGGAAAGTGTAAATAAAGTAGAAAGTATAATAAGGATAGAGTCATTTAATTAGTATTTGTATATTGTCCCTCTAAATAAACCATATAAATAAACCTCCTAAAGGTGATAGTTGTATCATTTTTAGGGGTTTTATTTATATTACAATTAATTATTTATTACCTCACCTTTTGTATTAATTACTAAATCATATATTTCAGAAGATCTGTTACCTTTAAAAGTAACAGTATTTTTAAGCTCGTTGTAACTTAGTCTACTTGAGATTATATACAATGGTCTCCCTTTACTCTCATCGGAAATTCTACCAATATATTGTCCAATTATCGCAAGAAAACAAAACATAATGCCAAACATCATTAGGGTAATTGAAAGAATTAGTCCTAAAGTTAATATATTACTGTGGTTAATCGCTGAGGTTATAATGCTACCTATTAATAAACAAGTACCTATTAAACCTGTAAATGCTCCGAAGTAACCAGCAATTACTAATGGTTTGTAAGAAAAAGAGGTTATACCATCAAGAGCTAATGTAAGCATCTTTTTAAGAGAATATTTTGTCTCACCAGCAAATCTTTCTTGGCGTACAAATTCTACAAAGGTTTGTTTATAGCCAACCCAACTAACTAGACCTCTTATAAATCTATTTTTTTCGGGTAATGAATTTAGAGCATCACATACTTTCCGGTCTATTAGCCTGAAATCTCCAGTGTCCACTGGAATATCCACACTTGTTAAGCTTCTAAGTATTCTGTAGAAGGCACTAGCTGTAAATTTCTTGAAAAAGCTTTCGCCCACCCGTTTAACTCTTTTACCATATACAACATCAAAGCCTTCTTTCCATTTCTTAATCATGTCTATTATAGCTTCAGGAGGGTCTTGAAGGTCTGCATCAATTACTATTACTGCATCACCTATGGATTCTTTCATTCCTGCAGTTATTGCAGCTTGATGTCCAAAGTTTCTTGAGAAGTTTAAAAGTTTTATATTTTTATCTTTTCTACATATATTTTCTGCCATATCTCTAGTTGCGTCGTGGCTTCCATCATTGACAAACAAAATTTCATATGTCTCCTGTGTACTATCCATGACGGATTTTAATCTTTTGTAACTTTCATTTATAACGAGTTCTTCATTATATAAAGGCACTACTAAAGAATAAACAATTCCATTACTCATTATTATCATTCCCTTCATTTTTTAATGTTTCTCTATAATTAAAATTATAAGGTCAAAATGTATCATCAGTATCAAATTAATATGTGAACTTTATGTGATATGAAGCAAAAATATAGCCAAATAAAATAGCCTATATCTTAATTATTATAAAATAAGATATAGACTTTGTATTTGGTTAAAAATAATTATTATTTAAGCGTAAACATCGATTATATTATCATTAGTAGACTTTGCTGAATTAGCTTTATTTAGAGTTGAACTTTTGTTAACATCTTTTGAGGGGTCTACTTTATTACTTGAGGTTTGTCCCGTTTTACTAGCACTCTGCTCTTGAATTTGTGCTTGGACTTGTTGTATTTTAGCTTCAATTACCTGAGCTTTTGCTTTTTTTGTTTTTTCATCATCTTTACTTAAATTTACTTCTTTTAATTGAGCATTAAGACTTGCCAGCTGTGACTCGAGCTGGCTACTATTATTGTTACTACTGGTCGCTACAGTGGATGTTGAAGTTGATGTAATTGCTGAAATACTCATATTATTATCTCCTTAACTTTATTTGTTAATCTTAAAAAATTATAAAAGGGTATACTACATTGCTGCCTCAAATGCACTTTTAATTGATGTTTCTTGGCCTTGAGTAATTGTGCCAGAAGCTACTAAACTATCTAATGGGTTCGTTTTTGATTTATCTGAATCTGATTTACTCGCTCTCATGGATGCTTCTAAGGCTTTAATTATAGCATCCTCTTGAGATTGTGTAATTGCTCCAGATGTTACTAAACTATCTAATGGGTTTGTCTTTGTAATTTTTGACTTATCTGAAGCTGATTGACTTGCTTTCATGGATGCTTCTAAGGCTTTAATTATAGCATCCTCTTGAGATTGTGTAATTGCTCCAGATGTTACTAAACTATCTAATGGGTTCGTTTTTGACTTATCTGAATCTGATTGATTCGCTTTCATGGATGCTTCTAAGGCTTTAATTATAGCATCTTCTTGAGATTGGGTAATTGCTCCAGATGTTACTAGACTATCTAATGGGTTTGTTTTTGATTTATCTGAATCTGATTGACTCGCTTTCATGGATGCTTCTAAGGCTTTAATTATAGCATCTTCTTGAGTCTGAGTAATTGTTCCAGAAGTTACTAAGGAATCTAAAGTAGATGTTGCTGGGTCTTTTGATTGAGGTTTAGCTAGTTTCATTGCGGCTTGGAAAGCACTCTGAATTTTTGTTTCTTGATCCTGAGTAATTGTTCCAGAAGTTACTAAACTATCTAAAGGGTTTACAGGTCTACTAGTATAGACTCCCGAAGATTGAATGGCTTTTCCTTTTGATTGAAAAGCACTTTGAATTGCATCGGATTGCTTCTGAGTAATGGTCCCATCGCTTACTAGTTTATCTAAAGGATTAATTGTGCTTGTACTTGTTGTTTGTGTTGTGTTACCGAGAGCTTGAAGTGCTTGTTGACTGATCTTAATTGAATCATCCTGTGTTTCTTTTTTTTGTTCTTGAATTTTAGCCGTTTCCAATGCCTTAAGAATTTTTTCGTTTTGAGTATATGCACTTACTGAGTTTTGAGAAGAGCTTATTGTATTCATATTGTTATTATCTCCTTTATATTGAATTTTTTTCATTAATACCATTATACACAATCTCTATCATTATAAGTAAATTAATTTACTTATAATGATAGAGATTTAAATGAATTAGCTTTTGATGATACATAAGAATATTGGCTCTCATTATTGTTGCCTCCTTCCATTAATTAGATGAATTCTAAAGGAATAGAGTAAATCAATTATAATTATAAATAATACTATAGAAAGATCAACTATTGAATCAGTTGAGGTATTATATAAAAATGGTAGATAGCAGAATAATGATATCAAAGGTATGATAATAGCTACATATAATTTCTTGGGAAAACAAAAAGCATATAGTAGTGAAATTATATCAGCCATAAAGAAATACCTCTCATGCATTCTTGGTAATAAAAAGGGTACTATGACTGCAAATAATAATGATAATTCTATAATAGTTTCATACTTGATAACTTTTATATATCTAACACTTATATAAATAATACTAAGTACAACCACAAGAGTAAATATTATTCCTATATTACCTATAAGAGTTGTATTGCTGAAAAAGCTACTAGTGAACCATTGATATATTGACGGTGCGTTATAAGTTAAATTTGTATATTCACTAGACTGATTAACATAAGTAAGTAAAATATCTTTTAGAGGTCTACCCACAATTAAGCTAGGTATGCTTAAAACTAGATAGCTTAGAGGTATAAGTAGTAAATGGTATATTTTAATTCTATTTTTAAATAATAAAATTAAAAATAATGGCAATATAAATATTGCTTGTAGTTTAAAAGATAATGCAATTCCATAAAATAGTATTGAAGTAATTGGTTTTTCACGCAGAATATAATAGATAGAAGCAATAACAAAGGCAGTGTATATTATATCGCATTGACCCCACACAGACCCGTTTAATATAACTGTTGGAATTAAAAGTAGAATTCCAAAGGATAGATATCCTATTTTTTCATTTTTATATTTCATGTTAACAATTTTCATAATAAAAAAAGCAGCCATTATTTCGAAAACAAAAGGCAAAATTTTTATGTAGAATAACTTATTTATATTTGTATAAGTTCCTAGTGTTAATAAATATAAATAAGGCTGAGTGTAATCACCCATTGAATTTTTCAAAGCACTGAAGCCACCATTAGTTTTTATAGTATCAAACCACCTACTTAAAAAGGCATTATAGTCTTGATTTACAGAGGGTAAACCAGGAATTCTAACAATTAGGGCAAGCCATATGATAGTAGCAATTATAAGAAACTTTTTTAAAAACTTTTTATTCTTATCCATAAATCTCCTCCAACTTAGTTTTCAGCTTTCTTGGAATCTCCATTTGGAGGATTTCCTTGAGGTTTACTTCCATCTTTTCTTTGAAATTCACCTTGAGGTTTAGTAACGGAATCTACCCGGAATTCACCTTGAGTTATTCCTCCATTTCCCTGTAAAGATGAATTAGTACTTACTGCTTTGCTTTCGGTATAACGATATGCATATAAAAGCGTATTCATTATAATTGAGAGAGTAACCATAACAGTTAAGGTTGTAGCTAATATGTTTTGGACTTTTTTCATTTATCTATCCCCATTCTTCTTGCTCCTTTAAACTATTTTTTAATAGAAGCAGATTCTATTAAAAAATAGAACCTGCATTTGTAATTATAAGTAATTATTATTTGGTAGTATCAGCACCTTTTAAATCGTATAATGCTCCGGAACTTTCACCACCACCCATTGATTTATTAGTGGAAGATGAAGTTTTAGAAACTTCACTAGTTTCAGTTGATACTTTATTTGTTGAGGTTGTATTAGGTGTAATTGCTGATTTACTTGTAGTAGTAGAATCTTTCCATTCACTCTCTTTAACAAGTGTGCCGACCTTTTTAGCCCATGTGATGATGTCGTTACCTGAGTTGCCACCTTGGCCACCGCCAACCATTACATATCTAACTTCTCCTTTTTTTACTAAGGATTTGAACTGAGCGAGTGTTATTGCTTTATCAGTTCCGAAAAAGCCCCAAGTCATCACAGATTCATTAGTTTTAAGTATTATATCTGTTGCATCACCATTTGTAGATGATGTAACAAGAATATACTTTTCAGTTGTTTTATGACTCTGTAAGAATTTTATTAACTTTGAAGTGCTGGTACTACTAGAAGAACCCATTGAAGGCCCCATTGAAGACCCCTTTTGTGAGCTAGATAATAAACTTAATCCAGCAGATGGGAAAGTTCCACTCATAGCTTTAAACATAGTAGTTCCAGACCAAATCGTAGGGGTTATTAAAAGTCCTATTAAAGCTGTAGCTACTAATATTTTCTTAAGCATTGAATTCTCATTTTTTATTAGTTTAAGAACAATGAGTATGATTGAGGATACAAAACATAATACTCCCGTAGCAATCATTAAAGGTTTAGTTATAGTTGAGGTTTTGTAAAAATAAGATAAAACTAGTAACTGAACTAATCCATCTACAATAAGTGTTGCTGGCAAAATCCAAGACTTCCATCCAGATTCTTTATAAAGTGCCCACATAGAAACAATTCCGATTCCAGCGAGTGCTGCAATTGGTGGAGCCATCATAGTTAAATAATAAGGATGAAATAAACCTGTTGTGAAACTAAAATATATAAATTCAGGTATTAACCACATTGACCATAAAACTAAAGCTAACTTTTTCTTGTTATTAAAAGCAGGTTTAAGTTTTTCTTTTAGTGCCGCTGCTATAAAACCTAAGACAGCAATAGGGAATAGCCAGATTATTTGATCAGACATACCATTACTAGAAAACAACCTTGTAATGCTAGATTTTCCAGTACCTCCCATGGTAGAACTTCCACCGCCAGCGCTAGAGTTGCCTCCCAGAGGTTGACCACCTTTACCCATGACACCTATTGGAGGGGTGCCGCCTTGATTTGTACCTGTAGGGGGAGTACCTCCTTGCATTCCTTTTTCAAAATTTGCATTTCCAGTAGGACCAGTAGGAGGAGTGCCACCTTGCATTCTTTCAGTGTTACCACTTTGTGTTTTACCACCACCAGTGGTACTTGTACTAATTCCAAGTCTTTCTAATCCATTATGACCAATTATAAGTTCTAGCTCTGAGTTATTTGTACTACTTCCCACATAAGGTCTGTTTGAAGCAGGTATTAAATCTACGACTATTGCCCAAGAGAATGAAACAACCAGTAAAACGAGTGTTCCACAAATAAGGTGGATAATTCTCTTTTTAACAGAAACTGCACTTGATAAAAGATATGTTATATATATAGCTGGAATCACCATATATGCTTGAAGCATTTTTATGTTAAAACCAATTCCTACAACAGCTAAACTTATTAAAAGATATTTAAGTTTACCACTCTCCGCTGCAATAGAAATAGCCCAGCACGCGAGTAGAAGAGTCAAAACAAGTAAATTATCACAAGTGTTATTTCTACTTACAGCAACGAAAATTGGGGTTACTGCAAGAAATAGTGCTGATAGAAGACCAGCTTTAGTTCCAAAAGACCTCTTAACGATGATATATATTATTAAAACTGAGATTACACCTGCAAGAGCCTCCGGAAGAAGAATACTCCATCCACTAAATCCGAAGATTTTAGCGGAGATTGCCTGAATCCAAAAACCTAGAGGGGGTTTATCAATACTTACAAAGCTAGTTGGGTCAAAAGCTACGAAAAAGAAGTTTTTAAAACTAAGTGTCATACTTTTTACACCAGCAGCATAATATTGATTTGCATATCCCTCTATGCCTAAATTAGCAAAATTTAATATTGCAGATAATAGTAATATAAATGATAATAACAGCTTTTCTTTTGAAAGTTTTAATTTTTTCATATTAATGTACTCCTTTTTAAATGATTATTGATGGTAATAAAAATTAATATCTCGATATATATGATTATAATCATCAATTCTATTAGTAGTATCAAATAATTGTGTGAGCTTTATGTGATTGTGTGTAACATAAAAAAGCGATCAGCATTTCTGCTGATCGCTCTTTTATTTATAGGGGATATCGAATTGAAAAACAAACACCAATATCCTTATTTGTAACTTCTATTTCTCCATTATAATAATTAACGATCTTTTTGCAAATAGCAAGACCCAGACCGAATTTACCTGTTTTATCTTTGTAGAAATTATCAAAGATATGAGACAGATGTTCACTTGGGATACTAGGGCCATCGTTATATATCCCAATTACTGCAAAATCACCTTCCTTTTTTAGAGATACACATATTTTGCTCTTAGCATATCTAAGGCTATTATCAAGTATGTTTTCAATAGAAACCTGTATTTTATCCACATTACCATTAATAATAGCTTCGTCAATGTCTAAATCCCATTCTATATTGTTATTAATTACCTCAAATCTATTTATTATGTGGATAAGTAAGCGATGCAAATTTATTTCAATATTTTCAAAGTTATTTTCTAATACATAATCAAGGGTATTCAAATATAGCATTTGTTTTACTTTTTTTTCAAGGCTTAGTGCCTCATCCCTTATTATTTCAGCGTTTTTCTCCACTGACTCCACGTATACTCCATCAATAATAGCCTCAGCATGACTCATAATTACCATAACTGGCGTTTTTAAATCGTGGGATATACTTTGCAAAAACATTTTCTCTTCCTCATCGGTACGCCTTAGTTCCTTTTGCATCATATTCATTGAGGTTGCTAGTCTTCCTATTTCGTCTTCATTTTTAACATTAATAGGTTTTGTCCAATCTTTATGGGCTATTCTAATAGTACAATTTTCAAGTTCCTTAAGTGGTTTTGAAATATAATTTGCAACTAATTTAGAAGTTAAAAAACCAATTGCTATAAATATGATTCCCACCCAAAGGACCATGTAAAACATACTATTATCTAACATTTCAGGTATATATGTTATTAAATATGATTTTCCTGAACTTCCATAATTAACTGAACTTATTATGAAAATAAATTTCATATTATTGTATGTTCCTTTGTATTGTTTTTCGTAGAGAGTACCTGGTGTAACAAATGTAGACATCCATATTTTTACATTGTTATCATTTGCCTTAAAAGGTGAGTTAGGATTATTAGTCGTATTTGGTGGTAACCTGCTCCCTTTATTTACATTTATAATTGTAGCGTTATTATTTTTATCCACATTATAAATGAAATAATCACTGCCTTTTAAATTTCCGAATTCGTCAGATCTATTAGGCTGAGTAAAATTATTAGTCTTTAATAAAATATCATGAGATACTTTTAAGTCATTAGTTATAGCTTTCTCATTCATGCTTCTAAAAGCAACCAGATAAAAAAATGAAATACTTGAAATTATTATAAGTATTATGATGGTAAAAGTTGTCCATATTCTCATGGTTAATGATTTGAATTTAAATTTAAATTTCTTCATGATTTGTACACTAACTTATAACCATATCCATACACAGTTTCTATTGTAAAATTATCTATTTTTTTACGAAGTCTTCTTATAACATCATCAACAACTCTATCTGAACCAAAGTAATCGTCGCCCCAGACAGTATCTAATATTTGTTCTCTAGACACTAGATTATTCTTATTTTCAATAAAATAATATAGTAGCTCAAATTCTTTTTTAGTTAAAATCACCTCTACATCGCCAGTAAATACAGTTCTTTGTTTCTTGCTAATGAGGTAACCTCCCATATTTAAGCTATCATCAATTTGAGTTACATCATCTCTATTTACCCCATAAACTCTCTCTAAAAGTTTATTAGTTCTAATAATAAGCTCGCGAGGTAAAAACGGCTTTGATAAATAATCATCACTACCTAGCTCAAGTCCTACAACGCGATCAAGTTCTTCATTTCTTGCAGACATAAAAATAACTGGTGTATTTTTATTGTGAGCTTTAACAGCTTTAATTATTTCATAACCATCAATATCTGGAAGCATTATGTCAAGTATCCAGAGATCGGGCATATCATCAATTCTGGCTACTGCAGAATTACCATTTGAAAAAGTAGTTACTTCATAACCCTCACGTTGGAGGTATTTTTCTAGTAAAAGATTTAAACTTATTTCATCCTCAACAAGATATATTTTTTTTGACAAGTATATCACCCCTGATTTTTTAAGCACTAAGCCCTATAATTTATAAAGTCAATATAATTACGTCCTATATAATACTTATTAACTTATATTCTATCATATAATTATCAAAATATTTCTAATTATTTATGTAAAGATTATGTGTTTATATTATACTTAATACAACCAACACCATTAACCCTCTTTATAAGCATATTCTAACCTTTAAGGCCTTCACAGCTGATTTATTACTTATGTCCTGTCACTAAATATATGCATAAAAATCTGCATAATTTGGTCTAAAGCTTACTGCTTGCACATATCTTATAAAATACAAACTAATTCAATCCAGATTCAAGACAATGCAATTAAATGTTGTAGGATAAAATTTAAATAGGGGGATAAAAACTATGGATACTGTAATTGCTCAATCTATGATGGAATTAAAGCAAGCTGAACAGAATTTTAATTATGCAGCTCCTGAGTTTGTTGAGATTTCAATAATACATTTATTAGCTGCTAAAATGAAAGTTAATATGTTGTTTAATCTAAGAAAAAAGATGGACCAACTCCAATGCGATGAATAACACTATATATTTTTATTCATCAAGTAAGTTAGCAGTTAGCCCCTTGAGCACCAAAGAGAGTAGTTTTAACTTACTACATTACTGATAATAATGGGGCCTTATGCTTTTATTAAACACTCTATACATAATAAATTCATGTTATAAAGTCAAGGAAGTTACGTTTTTATGTATTTTATTAAAGATTATAACGTATCTAAGTTTGACATAAATATGTATCTACGTTATAATTTAATAAAAATTAATAATATAATCATGTAACTGGCGGAAATGGTGTTTACTATATGGAGCATGATTAAAGAAAAATATCGACCGCCTGGGTAAAAATAAATTTTATCCAGGCGGTTTTTTATATTAAATTATATTAGAGTAATTTATAATATAGAGGGGAAGGTTTTGTTTATGATAAATTCAGAAATTATACTTAAATATGGATGCAATCCGCACCAAGGTTGCGCAAAAATTTATGTGAAAAATAGGACATTACCATTTGAAGTCCTAAATGGCAAACCAGGTTATATTAATTTTATGGATGCTTTTAATTCATGGCAATTAGTCAAAGAATTAAAGCAAACAATAGGAATACCTGCAGCAGCATCTTTTAAACATATAAGCCCAGCAGGTGCTGCAGTAGGTATTCCATTAAGTGATGTATTGAAGAAAGCATATTTTGTTGAAGATATAGAACTATCT
>JGI24146J20443_1002177_pt1 | contig 10963 bp, 11 predicted proteins | sample BarGraIncub1131A_FD_20443 | JGI IMG/M metagenome (IMG submission 20443) | reverse complement strand
TCGATCGGCTTGCCGACGGCTCCGTGACCGAGGTCGTCATCGCCACCAATCCCAACATCGAGGGCGAGACCACCGCGCTCTACCTGTCGCGGCTCATCAAGCCGCTGGGCATCAAGGTCACGCGCATCGCATCCGGGCTCCCGGTCGGGGGTGACCTCGAGTTCGCCGACGAGGTCACGCTCGGGCGCGCCCTGGAGGCCCGTCGGGAGATGTAGCCCGACCTGCGTCATCACGCGGCTTCCCGCCGCACCGACGACCGGCGATGCGCGAAGTCGGGCCCCTCAGCGGGGCCCGACTTTTCACATTTATGTGCCCTTCCGTTATCTCCGAGTTGACGGAGTTCTTTCGCGCGTGCAACCACCCGCACCCCCCGGCTCTCTAGCATCTGCCGTGATTCGTCATGAAGGCGTCGTGCACACGACCTTCGCTCGCGACGAGCCACAGGCCGCCAAGAGGCCTCCGCCATGCAGGTTCCGCGAAGAGAAGTGTAGGAGGCACCATGCGCTTGAACTTGAAGGTCGCTGTGTTCATCGCCGCAGCGACGCTCGTGCTGGGCACGTCCGTGGCGACAGCCCTGGCCGCGGCCGCTCAGCAGGAGACGGTCGCACTGCAGGTCGGCGACGAGATGGGCTCGGGCTTCGCCGCCACGTACGGCGGAAGCATCGTGATCCAGCCGGTCGTGACGTCGAAGATCGAGCTCCCCGGTGAGAAGTTCTCGTTCCAGATCTACGCGCAGGACAGCACGACCGACACTGTCACCGGTCTTCGCCAGTGGAAGTGGATCCCCTACTTCGTGGACTTCGAGGACATCCAGCTCGAGGACACGAACACCGTGCCGGCATTCGGCTATCGCTTCGGGATGGATGACACAATCATCCTCACCGACGGATCGGTCGTCAGCCCCATCGCTCGCTTGACGACCGACACCGTCGGCTACACCCCGCTCAGCTCGAGCAGCTACGGCTACCTGATCCGCATGGAGTACAAGGCGCGCGACACCTCGGGCACCGCCAACTCCACGTCGGCCAAGAGCTACACCGAGACCGAGACAGTCTCGATCATCAAGTACGACTCCACGCGGGTCTCGATCTCCACCGTCGGCACGATCAAGCACGCGGGCACGCATCTCCACTTCCGGGTGTCCCCGAACTGCGGCGTCGGCACGGTCCGGGTCACCGTCACCAAGCACGGCTCCAAGACCCTGACCTACAACCTCAAGACCGACGAGGAGGGCTTCGTCTCCGCCGCACTGAAGCTCGGCACCGCGCACGGGACCTACAAGATCTCGGCCAAGTTCCTCGGCAACACCTTCGGCGTCGCGTCCCCGACCGCCGTCAAGAGCATCCGCGCTAGCCACTAGTTCTCGAAGAACAAGAAGGAGGCATACCTCAATGATGGGTTCCACTCGCGTCAAGGTCGCCGCCGCGTTCGTGACGGCCGCCCTGGTCCTCACCACCGCGGTCCCGGCATTCGCAGGCGTATCGCTCAAGATCTCGGGTTCGACAACGCTCTTCCCGCTCGCTTCGAAGTGGGCGTCGGTCTACAAGTCGGGCCACGCCGGCTCGAGCATCACGGTCGTCGGTGGCGGCTCCGGCAAGGGGATCAGCGACGTCAAGGCCGGCTCCGTCGGGATCGGCATGTCCTCGCGCATGAAGCAGTCCTCTGACGGCAGCGTCATCTTCACTCCGGTCGCCCGTGACGCCCTCGTGATCACGATCAGCCAGAAGCTCTACAAGAAGTACCCGAAGTACATCTACCGCCTCAGCGCGCTCCAGGTGCAGAAGATCTTCCGCGGCCAGATCACCAACTGGAGGCAGATCAACAGCCATCTGCCGAGCCACTCGATCAACCTGGTCGGGCGCACCGGCTCCTCCGGCACCTATACGTACTTCAAGCAGATGTTCATGACGAGCGGGACTGCAAGCGGCTTGATCGGCTCCACGAGCTACAAGCAGTCCTCGCGCACCAAGACCTACGCCAGCAACGGCATAGTCCGCTCCACGGTGGCCAACGACATGTATGCCATCGGCTACCTGTCCGAGGCGTACGTGAACTCGACGGTCAAGGTGCTCAACCTGCCGGCGCCCGCTCACTACTACGACTCCGACTACGTCGTGCACACCACCCCGGCCTCTCTCGCGGGCAAGTGGATCGTCCCCTCGACGGCGACGGCCCTGAACGGCACGTACAAGTACGTTCGCCCGCTCTACTTCGTGACGGCGAGCACGCCTTCGGGCGACGCCAAGACGTTCATCGATTGGTGCAAGAGCAGCACCGGCCAGTCCTATGTCGCCGGTCAGCACTTCCTGAGGATGGACTAAGCCCGACCCGATCGTCGCTTGCGGGAGTGCTGCCGTCGCCCATCCGGGCGGCGGCAGCACTCCCGTAGCGCAGGATGTCCCACCGCCCGGGATCGTAGTCCGGGCCGACCCGAAGAAGTGGAGTTCGATGGCAGCCCGATCGGATGGTGCGATCCTCGTCGCCGAGCCAGGTATCCCGTCGAGGATCGATCTGACGGAGCGCGTCAGCAGGACCGCGAGCGACCGGTTCATGCCCTATGTGCTCGGGGCGGCGGCGATCTTCTCCGGTCTGCTCGTGACCTTCCTGATCTACTTCGTCGTGCAGAAGGCGTGGCCGGTCTTCCACTCCGAGGGGCTGCGCTTCGTGACCTCCGGCGGCTGGGACACCCAGCTCGAGGACTCGTGGAGCGGTGGGGCCTTCTTCGGCGTACGCGAGCTGATAGCGGGCTCGGTGTTCTCCACGCTCGGCGCACTTCTCCTTTCCGTCGTGCTCGGCATCGGGTGTGCGATCTTCATAGCCGAACTCGCGCCGCGCTGGCTCAAGCGACCGTTCGAGACGGTGGTGCAGCTTCTGGCGGGCATCCCTTCGGTGGTGTTCGGGCTTGTGGGTCTCCTCGTCGTCGTGCCCTTCATCGCCGACCATCTCGTGCCCGGCAACTCAGGGGACGTCGTCACGGAGATCCCGATCGCGGGGTCGTGTCTTCTCGCGGCCATCGTGGTTGTCGGGTTCATGGTCCTGCCGTTCTTCGTGACGGTCGCCTCTGATTCCCTGCGTGCCATACCGAGGTCGTACATCGACGGGGGGCTGGCTCTCGGAATGACGCGGTGGCGAACCATCACGCGCATCCAGCTGCCGGCGGCCGCGCCTGGCTTGGTCGCGGGGATCGTGCTCGCGGCGGCGCGTGGTGTCGGTGAGGCGATCGCCATCTCGATGGTCGCCGGCGCGATCGCCTTCATCCCGAACCTTGCGCACGGCCCGCTGTACATGCTCCTGGAGCCCATCCGCACCATGGCGGCAGCCATCGTCGAGAACGGTGGCGAGGCGATGGACGTCCCGGCGATGGCGGCGGCCCTGTTCGGCCTGGCGTCGCTCCTGTTGCTGCTGAGCGTCGTTCTGAGTCTCGTCGCGCGTTGGTCGTTCGGAGTGTTCAACCGTCGCATGGGTGTCGTCAGCGACCGGGCCCTCTAGGAAGGAGGCTGTCATGCTCTCGATCAACGGCGGAGGCCGCCACAGTGTCGGATCGAAGGTGGGGACGGTCCTTTGCTGGATCGCCTCGATCATCGTCGCTGCAGTCTGTGTCTCGATCATCGGATACCTGCTGTGGCAGGGCGGGCACTCCATCAACTGGAGGTTCCTGACCTCGGACCCCGCGGCGAGCCTCATGGAGGACGCAGCGGGCGGCGTGCGGACGCCGATGGCGGGAACCGCGATCCTGACACTGCTGAGCATCGCGCTCGCGCTCCCGGTGGCCGTCGGCGCGGCGGTCTACCTCGCCGAGTACATGAGTGAGCGCTGGTGGATCACGCGCATCGTCCGCATCGGTCTGGAGACCCTGGCCAGCGTTCCGAGTGTCGTGTTCGGCATGTTCGGTCTGTCGATCTTCACGATGGGGACGTTCAAGTTCCTGTCGGGGAGCGGCACGGAGGGCGGTCAGGCCGCATTCGGTCGATCGTTCCTCGTCGCCTCGATCGTCATGGCCGTCCACATCCTCCCGTTCGTCATCAAGGTCGCCGAGGAGGCGATCCGCAACATCCCGGCGTCGCTTCGCCAGGGCGCCCTCGCACTCGGCATGACGAAGTGGCGCACCATCAGCAAGGTCGTCCTCCCCGCGGCCCGCTCAGGCATTGCGACGGCGGTCGTGCTGGGGATGGGGCTTGCGGCCGGCGACACCGCGATCGTCTGGCTGACGCTCGGCGGTTCCATGACGATGGCCGTCGACAAGTGGTGGGAGGTCGGCAACTGGCTCGCTACCCTTCGCGGGGCCGGCTCCACGTTGACCACGTTCGCGTACTTCAACTCGCCGGCCGGTGACGGCAACTCCGCCGGAGCGGCGTTCGGCGCGGCCTTTCTGCTCGTGTGCATCGTTCTCATCTTCAACCTCGCGGCCGTGGTGCTGTTCCGTCGCCGCAACCTGACAGGCAGGTAGACCATGGTCGACCGGACCCGGAACGCCCCAGAAAGGATCGCACCGATGAGCGACAGCTTCCTCACGGCCGACTCGAACGAGACCTTCGCGATGCTGGAGGGGATGCTCAACACCAGCGTCCCGCGCGTGCGATCCACCGACGTGCCTTCGGTGTTCGAGGTGAGCGGCCTTGATGTGTCGTACGGGAAGAAGCGGGTCCTGCATGACGTGTCGCTCCAGATCCCCGAGAAGCGCATCACCGCGTTCATCGGACCATCCGGCTGCGGCAAGTCGACGGCGCTGCGCTGCCTCAACCGGATGAACGACGAGATCCCCTCGTTCAGGATGGAGGGAAGGATCCGGCTCGCCGGACAGGACATCCGCGCGCGCAACGTGAACCTCACCGCGCTGCGTCGCTCGGTCGGGATGGTGTTCCAGCAGCCGAACCCGTTCCCGATGTCGATCTACGACAACATCGCGCTCGCGGTCCGGGAGCATCAGGGGCGCATGGGCAGGGCCGAACTCGACGCGGTCGTCGAGCAGGCCCTGCGCCACGCCAGCCTCTGGGACGAGGTGAAGGACAACCTCAAGGACTCCGCGCTGTCGTTGTCCGGCGGGCAGCAGCAGCGGCTGTGCATCGCGCGCGCTCTGGCCGTCAGGCCGGCCGTGATCATGCTGGACGAGCCGTGCGCGTCCTTGGATCCGATCTCGACCGCGCGGATCGAGGAGCTGCTCCTGGAGCTGTCGACCGACTACTCGATCATCATCGTCACGCACAACATGGCGCAGGCCAAGCGCATCTCGGACAAGGTGGCGTTCTTCCTGATGGGCCGTCTCGTCGAGATGGGTGATGCCCTCCAGGTGTTCGAGGCGCCGGTGCGTCAGGAGACCGCCGAGTACATCCGCGGCGCCTTCGGGTAGGCGCTCGCTCGCCGCACCGGCCGATCGGTCCGTCCGTCGAAGCGAAGTCCGCTATCCGGCGCCGCTCCAGGCACCGGTTAGCGGACTTCTTCCCGGTTTGTCCCATTCCTGCAACCACCGAGGGCGCCGGCCCCTGCACACTGTTCGCAGGGCCACGCGATGACAGGGGTTGGGATGCTCAGGTACGGAACGATCGCGCAACGCCTGTTCGCGGCCGCGATCCTGGCCGCCATGACGGCAGCGATGCTCGTGACCTTCGCGGAGGGCGTGCGTGTGTGAGCCCCCCGCCGCCCGGTCGGTGTCCGGGGCATAGCGCCCGGGACCGGGTCGCCCTGGACCTGACCGCAGGGCGCCGAGCCAAGGGTGCTGCCAGTAAATGGCTACCGTTCACCGACGCCTCAGGCGCGTTCACCGCTCGCACGCCTCCGTACACCAGCGCCCGCGCAGGCGCGCAGGTATCGTGTCGGGCACTCACCAACCCGGCGCGAATGCGGGCGCGTAGTATGCTGCGCCCCTGAGCCGGACCGGAAACAGGTCACCTGACTGAAAGGGGCTGGCATGCAGCAGCAGCTGACGGAGATCCGTTGGCATGCGCGCGCGGGCCAGGGAGCAGTGACGGCGGCCAAGCTCGTCGCCGAGACCGCACTCGAGCTCGACCGCTACATCCAGGCGATGCCGGAGTACGGTCCGGAACGCATGGGGGCGCCGATCCAGGCGTTCACGCGCATCAGCGAGACACCGATCGAGATCCACAACAACATCGAGTTCCCCGGTGTCATCGTCGTGCTGGACGAGACCCTGCTGCCGATCGTGGACGTCGCCAGCGGCCTCACCGATGACGGCATCATCATCGTGAACACCTGCAGCCCCCCCGCGGCGGTCCGCAAGGCGTTGGGTATCCCGCACGGCACGGTCGCGACGGTCGACGCCACGGGGATCTCGCTCGACACGCTCAAGCGCGACATGCCGAACACGCCGATGATCGGCGCGCTCGCCAAGCTCACGGGCCTGTTCACGCTCGAGCAGATCTCCGCGCACCTCGCGAAGACATTCGGCAAGAAGTTCAGCCAGGAGGTCATCGACGCGAACATCGCCGCGGTGACCCGCGCATACGAGGAGGTGCAGGCCTCGTGACCTGGGANATCTCGAAGATCGACGAGTGGAAGTCCGACGAGTTCCCCCGCGGCGCCGTGATCCCGGACTCCGGCAACTCGCGCGACTACGTCACCGGCGGATGGCGCAGCCAGCGCCCCTGCCGTGACGACGCGAAGTGCACGCAGTGCCTGTTCTGCTGGATCTACTGCCCCGACAGNNCGGTCAACGTCGCGGACGAGAAGGTCACCGACTTCAACCTGAACCACTGCAAGGGCTGCGGCGTGTGCGCCCAGGTGTGTCCCGCNNACGCGATCACGATGGTGCCCGAAGGCTGCGAACTTCCGGAGGTGGGGTAGCCGATGCCGACCCAGAAGACCATCGCGGCGACCGGGAACACGCTCGTGGCCGAGGCGATCCGTCAGTGCTCGCCCGACGTGATCCCCGCCTACCCGATCACCCCGCAGACGACCGTCGTCGAGGAGCTCGCGAAGTTCGTTGCCAACGGCCGTATGCACGCCGAGTACGTGAACGTGGAGTCCGAGCACTCCGCGATGTCCGCCGCCGTCGGCGCGTCTGCCGCCGGTGCCCGCGTCGCGACCGCGACCTCCTCGCAGGGCCTCGCGCTCATGTGGGAGGAGCTGCACATCGCCGCCGGCATGCGACTCCCGATCGTGATGTTCAACGCCAACCGCGCGCTCTCCGCGCCGATCAACATCCACTGCGATCACGGCGACGTCATGGGCGCCCGCGACACCGGCTGGATCATCCTGTTCGCCGAGACGGCGCAGGAGGCCTACGACAACACCATCATGTCGTTCCGGATCGCCGAGCACCCCGACGTGCTGCTCCCCGTGATGACCACGGCGGACGGTTTCATCACCACGCACTCGATCGACCGCGCGCAGATCATGGACGACGAGACCGTGGCCGCCTTCGTCGGCGACTACGAGCCCGAGAACGCGCTGCTCGACTTCGCCAAACCCGTCACCCACGGCAGCTTCGCCGGACTGGGCGGCCCGTACTTCGAGTTCAAGAAGTCGCAGCGCATGGCCATCGAGAGAAGCCGCGACGTCGTGAAGTCGGTCGGGGCCGAGTGGTCCGCGATCACCGGGCGTCCGTTCGACGTCGTCGAGACGTGGGGCATGGAGGACGCCGAGACCGCGATCGTGGTCATCGGCTCCACCGCCGGCAACGCGCGGCACGTCGCGCGCGGACTGCGCGCGCAAGGACAGAAGGTCGGCGTCGTGAAGGTCCGCTGCTTCCGCCCGTTCCCGTACGCGGAACTGGCCGCGGCGCTCAAGGGTGTCAAGGCGGTCGCGGTCATGGACCGCTCGGAGAGCTTCGGCGCCGAGGGGGGCCCGCTCTTCCTCGAGGTACGCAGCGCGCTCTACGATCTCGACAACCGCATCCCGGTCGTGGACTACATCTACGGCCTCGGGGGTGCCGATGTGAAGATCGAGTACATCGACCGCGTCTTCTCGGACCTGTCCGACATCGCGTCAGGGACCGCGGCCCCCTCGGGGCTCGTCTACCTCGGCGCCCGGTAGAGGGGAGCGACCATGGCTACCATCAGGGAACTCTCCCATCGCGAGGACCTGCTCGAGGGCGGACACCGCCTGTGCGCCGGCTGCGGCGCCTCGATCGCCGTGCGTCAGGTCATGCTCGGGGCCGGCGGTACCGGTGTCCCGATCGTGACCGGCTGCGCGACGGGCTGCCTCGAGGTCTCGACCACGATCTACCCGTACTCCTCGTGGAAGACCCCGTTCATCCACAACGCCTTCGAGAACGCCGCCGCCACCGTCTCCGGCGTCGAGTCGGCCTTCAAGGGCCTGCAGCGCGCCGGCAAGATCCCGGCCGACAAGAAGATGAAGTTCGTCGCGTTCGGCGGCGACGGCGGTACCTACGACATCGGCCTGCAGTCGTTGTCCGGCGCCATGGAGCGCGGGCACGACATGGTCTACGTCTGCTACGACAACGGCGCCTACATGAACACCGGCATCCAGCGCAGCAGCGCGACGCCGATGGGGGCCTGGGCCACAACCGCCGAGGTCGGCAAGGTCGGCCAGGGCAAGCCGCAGCGTCGCAAGGACCTGACCTCCATCATCGCCGCGCACGACGTCCCCTACGTCGCGCAGGCGTCGATCTCGGACTGGAAGGACCTCACCTCCAAGGCGGAGAAGGCCTTCTCGGCTCCGGGGGCCGCGTTCATCAACGTGTTCGCACCGTGCCCGCGCGGCTGGCGGATCCCGTACGACAGCACCGTGGAGATCGCCAAGTCCGCCGTGACCTCGGCCTTTTGGCCGCTGTTCGAGGTCGTCGACGGCGAGTGGATCTACACCAAGCGAAGCGTCACCCGCGAGAACCGCAAGCCGATCGAGGAGTTCCTCAAGCCTCAGGGCCGGTTCAAGCACCTCTTCAAGCCTGGCAACGAGGCGCTGCTCGAGCAGGTCCAGATCGAGGTCGACCGCAACTTCGACCACGTGCTGAAGCGCTGCGGTCTCTAGCGGCGGATCGACGCTCGTTCCGAGGGGTCCCGCACTCGTGCGGGACCCCTCGGCGTTTGCGAGGTGTCGTTCCCGGCGTGATGGTGCATCATGTTCGGGTGAGCGAGTCTGCCGGGGGGAGAGCCGCACGTCACGTGGTAGCACCGACGACCCATAGGAGTGTCGACCGCAGTACCGGGGTCGCCATAGCCGCCGTGCTCATGGCCCTCCTCGCGATCGCAGGCGGGGCCTACTCCGTCTACGCCGACTCGGGCGCCATCTTCGTTGCCATGCACATGGCGATCGGGCTGTTCGCCGTGTATCTGCTGGCGACCAATCGCACGCGGTCGCCGCTCTCGGTGCTCACCGATGCCGCACGCGGGGTGGCCGATGGCGATCTGGACGTCCACGTCGCCTTCGGAGGTCGCCGAGACCTGGTCGCCCTCGCCGACGCCTTCAACTCCATGACGGATTCGCTGCGCGAGCGCACCGAGGCCCTGACGCACACCGTCGAGGAGCTCTCGACCCTCTACGAGATGAGCCGGACGCTGGGCTCCACGCTCGATCTGGACACGATGCTCGACGCGACGCTCGAGGCCGCGATGCGCAGCTTCGCGGTCGATTCCGGCTACGTCGTGCTGCGCGACCCGGTGAGCGGCGAGGTGGAACTGCGCGCGTGGCGCGGCGCCGGCGACCGCCCCATCGACGGGCGTGCGGTACGCGCTTCGATGTCCGAATGGGTCGTCCGCCAGGGTCGGCCGCTCGTGTTCAACCCTTCACGAGAGGTCGACGCCGTCGAGAACGTCGACGCGGTGACGGGAGCGCTCGCGGCGCTGTGCGTCCCGCTGGTATCGGTCGACGTCGTGATCGGCGCCATCGCCGTCGGCAGCCACGACAGGACGGTGAGCTTCACCGGCGAGGACGTGCGGCTGCTGTCCACGATCGCCAACCACGTGACGATCGCCATCGGCAACACCGAGCTGTTCGCGAGCGTCCAGGGCGCCTATCTCGCCACGGTGCGCGCTCTTGCGGCCGCGGTCGACGCCAAGGAGCCCTACATGCGCGACCACTCCGGTCGCGTCGCGGTCTTCGCCAAGGCGACGGCCGAGAAGCTGGGGTTGTCGCACGACCAGCGCACCGCCATAGAGATGGCCGCTTACCTGCACGACATCGGCAAGATCGGCATAAGCGAGCAGATCCTGCGCAAGCCGGGACCGCTCACCGAGGACGAGATGTCCACGATGCGGCACCACCCGCTCATCGGCGCGAACATCCTGCGCCCGGTGAAGTTCCCGTGGTCGATCGCCCCGGTCGTGCGACACCACCACGAGCACTTCGACGGCAGCGGCTACCCGGCCGGGCTGCGCGGCGACGAGATCCCGCTGCTGGCCCGTGTCCTATCGGTCGCCGACGCCTACGAGGCGATGACCGCGAACCGGCCCTACCGTGACCGTCTGCTCGTCGACGACTCGATAGCGGAGTTGCGCCGCTGCGCGGGGACCGACTTCGACCCGCGTGTCGTGGAGGCGCTGATCGAGGTGCTCACCGAGATGGACGCGGCCGCCAGCGGGTCCGAGCTCTCCGCCCTCACCGTCGAGCCCTACGAGGCACGGGCCGTGTTCGTCGCCGTCGCCGACGGGATGCTCACTGCGTTCCGGAAGCTCGGCGGCCCCCGGCTGACCTCCAACCTCGAAGCGAAGATGGGCGAGTGGCTCGTGGCCGAGGTGCCCGCGTTCGGGCTCTCGGACGGGCACTTCACCGTCGCCGCTGACGGGTCGCCCGAGCTGAACGGTCAGCTCGAGGAGATGCGCGCCGTTCTGGGCCGCATGGCCACGCTCATGTCGGTGGTCACGGGGCCGAGCCTCGTGGATCACTTCTACGGCGAGTCGGTCGAAGCGCTCACGGAGCGGCTGCGCGGGACCGCCAAGGGGCTGGCGCTGTACCAGCGGCCGTAGGGCGGTCTCGTCCGGCACTCGCAAGCTTCGTGCGGCGGCCCCGACCCCGGCCACGCCCCGACACGCTGCTGGTACACTGTTTC
>JGI24146J20443_1002173_pt1 | contig 10976 bp, 6 predicted proteins | sample BarGraIncub1131A_FD_20443 | JGI IMG/M metagenome (IMG submission 20443) | reverse complement strand
CATGGCGTTGTCTCTCGATCTACCGCACCCGGTCTACGACTGCTTCTACCTGGCGACCGCCATCACGCATGGCGCGCCCCTGCTCACCGCCGACAGGGCGCTCCACGCAGCGGCCGTCGATGCCGGCTACGCTGCGGCGGTGCGATTGGTCGGCTGACCGGCCCGCTCGCTACTTCCAGTAGCCGAGCACCGTCTGGCCGCCGTACGTCTGCTGGCCGAACTCCGCGCTCCACTCGATGTCGTCCGCGAAGATGATGACGTCGACCTGGCTCCCCCGCTTGATGAAGCCGAGCTTGTCGCCGATCTTCAGCGTGTCGCCCTCGTGCGCGAGGATGTCGATCTTGTTGACGAACTTGTCGGCGATCTCGACGACCGCGATGTCGGGAGCCCCGCCGCCCTGGATCACCACGGTGTTGCGCTCGTTCTCGAGGTGGAACGCGGCCGCGAAGTTGTCGAACGGCCTGCGCAGGAAGGCGATGCGGATGTACTCGGACAGGTCGACCATCGGCAGGTTGGCGTCGGCCTTCGTGTAGCGCTGCGCCGTGACCGTACCGGCCACCGGCGCGTAGTTGAAGTGCACGTCGAACGGCGACATGTACATGCCGATGATCCAGCCGCTGCGGCCCTTGGTCTGCTCGAGCTCGGCGATCTCGGTCAGCTCGATGCGGCGGCCCAGCTTCTCGGAGTACACCGCGCCGTCCTCGAACCGCTTGATGTAGACCACCTGGCCGTCGGCCGGCGAGATGATCGCGTTGGCCTCGGTCGACTCGGGAGTGCGGACCGGGTCGCGGTAGAACCACACGAACCGGTTGAGCAGGTACAGGGTGGTCAGCACAAGAACGACGACGACCGCGAGCGTCGCGGCGAGGGTGTAGAACGGGGACATGGGTCTCCTCAAGCGATGGACTCCTCAGGTGGGAGCATACTGCAGGCATTCTAGCGGGTAGGTCGCGGAGGGCGCACAGCGGTGCGTATCGCTACGGTGCGACGGCGCCCAACACCTTCCACTCCGAGGCGCCGGTCCCCACCCAGTCGTAGAGACTCGCCCCGATGCACTTCGCGTCGGCGACCGCGCGCACGAACGCCTCCGTCTCGGTGGCGTTCGTCTCGCCCGCCAGTCCGCCGATCAGGTGGACCGGGATGGTCGCGCAGCCCGGCTCCGCGCGCAGCATGCGCATGTTCTCCTTCGCGTCCGTGTAGACCGGGCCGGCGCCCTTCGCGTGGTAGGTGTAGTAGCCCATCGGCAGCAGCACGTCGTAGGTGTTCGCGACCATCGCGTAGGGGAACGCGTCCCAGTAGCCCGACTTGCGCGCGAGCCCGACGGGCGACGGGATGATCCCGTCGAGGGCATACGCGGGGCCGGCAACCGCGCGGATCTTGAGCGTCAGGCTCTCGAGAGCGAGGATGCGCGTGCTCTCGGGCTTCACCGAACTCGACTCGATATCGAGCGCGAAGCCGTCGAACGATTGGCCGTCGGGCGTCCGGAACCGGATGGCCTGCGTGACGCGGTCCAGATCGAGCGCCTCGTCCTTCAGATAGGGCAGGTACCAGGCCACGACCCGCATCCCGTGAGCGTGCGACTCCCGGATGAAGGCCTCGGTGGCCGCCACGTCCTTGAACGCGGTGTCCGCGTGCGAGTTGCCCGTCTGGAGGTAGAGCGTGCGGACTCCGTGGGACGCCATGTCCGCCACCGCGGCCGCAGGGTCCTTCCACGCGCGTTCGTCGAAGATGTCGACCCAGGTGCCCAGACCGCGGTACGCATCGACGGAGGCCGTGGAGATGGTCGACGCGATGCTCTTCGGGGACGAGCCCCTGAAGAGCATCGCAGCGCCGATCGCGGCCGCGACGACGACAAGCGCGGCGGCCGCGATGATGATCGCGGTCCGAAGCGCGGCCGGACGCGGGGCAGGGCTGGGGGTCTCGTCGGTCAAGCCTACTTCTCCTTGAGGAACTTCCAGGTCACGTAGGGGAACTTTGGGATGTAGTACCCGGCCATGCCGGCGATCGAACGCCAGACGCTCGGCGCCATCGGCGCCACGGGGCGCGGCGCGAACACGCCGGTGCGGTAGGCGTTGTCGATCGCGGCGTACGTGGGGATCAGCCCGACCTGGTGGTAGAGGGCCCACACGTCGTCGGCGGCGGTATGGGTCATCAGGTCGCGCGGAAAGTCGGCGAACTGCGAGACGGTCTCGTGGATCGGCTCGAGGTCGGGGATCCAGCCTTCGAGCGCGACCCGGTACCGCATCGCGTTGTACGCCTCACGGTCGAAGGGCAGATCGGTCTCGAGCGATGCTATGTCGCGAATCGCACGCGCGAGCACGCGAACGCGGCGCAGGTCCCACACGGGGTCGAGCAGGCGCACCTCGATGGTGCCGAGGCGTTTGCTCACGATGAGGTCCTGGAAGCGCGCCGTGGGGTCGGACGTCAGCGGCCCGACGGCGAACCCGCGCGCCATGCGGAACGACTGCCCGAACCGCTCGCCCGCCGCCGCGGGAGAGTCGGCGGCCAGCAGCGCCAGGAGCGGGAGCGCGTAGCCGAGGTTGCGATAGGCGCGCTCGCGATCGGGCGTCCCGACGTGGAACTGGAGCGCGGCGACGTTGCTGGGGGCGTCGTTCTGCAGCAGGTGTCCGAGCGGGACGAGCAACCCGTGGCCACCCACCGCCCGAACGAGTTCGCCCCTTCGCTGCGCGATGTCGTCGACGAGTGAATCGGGATCATCGTGGACGCCGGTGGAGATCTCGACGCAGCTCATCAATCCCTGCGGCAGGTCGTCCCCGCGCGCGAAGTTGCTCGCGGTCCGGGCGTAGTGGCGCCTCGGGTCCGACCAGGTGAGGCGCGCCAGATACGACAGCGAGCCGAGGTTCGGGCGGTCGGGCTCACAGACGAAGACCTCTTCTTCGAGCCCCAGCGTCACGCGCGTCATCAGGCCACCTTCCACAGCGCGGCCGAGAGGGCGCCGCCCAACACGGACAGAGCGGGTGCGAGCATCAGCGCGACGGCACCCGCGGCGAGCCAACCGGTACCGAGATGGACCCGGCGACCGACGTAGGCGCCGGCCACGGCCGGCAGCGCGTAGCCGACCAGAAGCCCGACGATCGCCCACGTCGCCATGTACTCGGGCACCTGTGCCGCGCCGGCGAGCCGGATGCCGTCACCGACAGCCCACCCCGACAACACGATGGCCGCGGACCACCAGGCTGTGCCACGCGGTGCTCGCTTGTACCCGGAGATCGCGGCGGCCATGGCCGATGAGGCAGCGGCCGCGATGGGATTGAACTGCAGCCCCATGGCGGCTCCTGCGAGCGCCAGGCCGAGTGATCCGGTTGACATGGGTGTGTGATCCGTCCCTTCGGTGAGCCGCTGGTGTGGCGCGGGTCTGTCGCGTGCGCGGGCCCGGACCGGCGATCCGGTCCGGGCCCGTGGGCCGTACCTGAACTGTACCGCGTCACGCGCCCGAGCGCGTGCCGCTACATTCCCTCAGGGAAGGGGGGCGGGAACGGCATCGACAGGGCGACGGGACCCGAGTGGGCGCTCATCGCGGTGCGGATCTTCGCGAACACCGAGGAGGTCGCCGTGCCGGTCCCCCCGAACACGGAGACGGTCTGGATGTTGGGCGCATTCTTGCGCAGGAGTGCGGCGGTCGTGGGATCGAGCGTCTTGCCGGCGTTGAGCAGCACGACGCCGCCCCTGGTGGCTGCGCCGATCGCGAGGTTGTAGCCCCAGTTGGCACCGTTCGCCACGCCGACGTCCTGCCAGGTGGAGTAGCCCTTCCCGACCGCCCACTCGGCCAGCTTGCCGGAGGTCTGGATCGCCGTGCTACCCCACAGGCGATCGTAGCCGCCGCCTGAGAACACCGCGCGAGCGGTCTTGGTCGCCACCGCGTACTTCCCGCCGATGACGGTACCCCCTGACACCTCCGTCTTCGCGAGGAGTGTCTTGAACGGGGCCGGGATCGTGGCGCCCTTGAGGATGACGATGGGGAGGCGCGACGAGTAGGCGACCGGCATGAGGGAGCACATGTCGGACGGGGACGTGCCGTTCACTACGATGAGCTCGACGCCGCCCGGGAGGATGGCGGCCGGGGCCATGAGGCGCCGCGCCACCTTCGCCGCCACGTCGTAGCCGTCCGTACCGCTGATGCGTTCCACGTGGAGACCGAGCGCCTTGAGCGCCGCGTCGACGCCCGAGCCGACGGCACGCGTGGTGCCGACGACGTACGCCTTCTTCACCTTGAGCCGTCGGACCTCGGCGGCCGTGTCGCGCGGGAGCGTCGCCCCGGCGAGCAGGACGGGCGCGTTGAGCGAGCCGGCGAGCGAGTTGGCCGCCAGCGCCTGGACGTAATCGGAGTCGGAGGCGATCACGACGGTGTCGCTCATGTAGGGGTCGTCCGGGTACGCGAGGTACCGCGCGGCCGAAGCGGCCACAGCCGTGCCGGCACGCGTGCTACCGGCGAACCGGACGACGCCGATGCCGGCGTTCGCCGATGCCGGCGCGGATTCCGCGCCCTCACGGCCGAGCACGTCGACGCCGGTCACCTTGAAGAAGTGAGGGGCTGCCGGAGCGAGAGCTGCCGCGAAGAACGTGCTGCCGGTCATGTCGACGCCCCCGGGAGACACGAGCGGCATCCACGGGCCGAAGGGGGTCAGCGCCTCATACACGCGGTAGCCCGCGATTGTAGGGTCCTCGGGGATGTCCCAGGACAGCATGACGCCGGTGTTGCTGCTGACGGCGGTGAGGCCGGTCGGCGCCACCGGCTCGTGCAGCACGACGACCACGGCGACGGTCATCTCGGTGGGCTCGGACATGGGGTCGCTGCGGAACTCGGCGCTGATCCTCTGCGTTCCCTGGATCGGGAGTACGCCGACGTCGAACTGCGGAGCGAACGGGAGCCACTCGGCGTCCGCGTCGCGCTCGTCGTTGATCCAGACACGCATCGAGGTGGCGTTGGTCACGTCGGCGATCACCGACACCGTCGAGGATTCGACGACGGCCGCATCATCGACCTGTACTTCTGACTCGACCCGTATGCCCCCCGTGACTCCGGCCGGGTCGATCGTGAGCCGCATCGAGGTCCCCGGCGACACGTTGCCGGAGGGGTCGGTGAGATAGACCGTGTAGAAGGCCTGCGTGACGTCGGGATCGAGGTGCTCATCGACCGCGAACCCGAACCATGAATCGATCAGCATCGCGTCAGGATCGCCCACACCCGGCGTCGAGTCGTAGCTGCGAAGCACGGTCGAGAGGGCGTTGCCGGCGACGTCCGCGCCTGCCCAGTAGAGCGTCGGCAGGCCGGGGACGGCGTTGACGGCGCGCAGGGCCCGGGGAGCGGCCGGCGCGGTGTGGTCGACCGCCGTGGTCTGTGCGGTCGCCGCCACGGACCAGTTGCCGGACTCGTCGACGGCCCACGCGGAGACGTAGACCTCCCGGCCGTCGACCGCGGGCCCGAAGGTCGCGACCGTGCCGGTGCCTTCGTAGGCGACGGTGGCGCTGGCGTCATCGCGACCCGTCGGCATGCGGTCGATCGAGGCGAGGACGAGCGTGGACGCATAGTCGGGGGCGGTGGGGTTGGCCCACGCGATCCCGACGTTGCCATCGAGGTCCGGCGTCAGCGTGAGCGCCGACGGCGCGGTGGGCGGCGTCGAGTCGCTGATGAGCGCGACCCCCTTGACCGTCGCCCAAGCGGAGTCCACGCCGTTGAGGTGCGACTGGACGCGGAACCAGGCGTCGTCGGTGGCCGTCGAGGGCACTGTGAAGTCGAGCGAGGTCGCGCCGGCTCCGGCGGATCCCAGCCCGGTGAACTCGTGCGCCGTGAGCTCGATGTCGTCGATGTAGAGCCGCGCATCGGATGGCAGCTCGCCGAAGTTGACGCCCACGAAGTAGACGGGCTGTTCTCCCTCGGGGAGCCAGAGGCTGGCCTTGGCCCAATCCCCGGCGGGGACGAGCTCGCCCGGGCTCAACATGGCGCCATCGGAGGTGCCGTTGACCATCCCCATCTGATCGAAACCGTCACCATCCGGCATCCGCCAGTAGAAGCTCAGCCGGCCACCGCCCGCGGGGACGGTAATCGTCGTCTGCATCGCGGACACTCCGGCCTTGAACCAGCCCGGGCCCATTTCGGGCGCGGGAGCCGAAGCGGGGAGCACGCCGCTCTTGGCGCCGTACGCGCCGGTGCGCGTCGCGGTCGCGTCGGTCGAGGCCGACCACGCGGACCCGGACTCTGCGGGCTCCACGAACCCTGCGAGCGTGCCGCTCTCGAACCCGTTGGCGTACGCCGCGAAGGGAAGACCGACCTCAGCGGTGAATGTCGCGCCGGCGGCCGCTCCTGCAGCGGGCTTCCAGCGCAGCGTGGACGGCATGCCCGTTGGCAGCCGATCGCCGCTCTTCGGAGCCGTGATCGTGACGCGACCCGGATACTCACCGAACGCCGCGGCCACATCGAGCACTCCGCCCGTCGCGGTCCGGCCCTTGAAAGCCGACTTGGGGGCGGCGGTGTTGATGATGCGCGCGGCGAGCTCCTCGCCCGTCGCGGCGGGGAGGCACGCCTTGAGCAGCGCGACCGCTCCGGTCACGTGCGGCGCGGCCATCGAGGTGCCCGACAGCGGCGCGTACGAACCGGTGTACATGATCGCGGTCGACCGGAATCCGGCGTCGACGCGCGCGATGGCGTCGGACGCGGTGGGCCACAGGTTGCCCGCGCTGTTCGGGTCGGTGTACTCGACCGGGATCCAGGCGTCGATGCCGGCCAGGGCCGAAGATGCGCGGCCGTGGAAGTCGCGGCTCCACGTCTCGTATCCGACGCAGACCGCGCCGAAGTACCGGGCCAAGAGCCCGGGCTCGTCGCCGGGCCCGTTCCCCGGATCGGAGCCGGGATCGGGCTGGATGACGGAGATGCCCATCTGCAGGTCGCTCGCGGCCTTGCCGCTGAACAGGACGACGCGTCCGCCCGCGTCGAGGTCCATCCGGATCGCGTCCTGCTCCTCGGTGTTCAAGCAGCTGGTGCCGTAGTAGCCGAGGGTGTCCTTCCCGGTGAACCAGACGACCGTCTTGTCGGACATCGCCGCGACTGTGGGCGTGCCGCGATCGTCGTTGACCCACGTGGTGACGTTGGAGAAGCCGCCCGCGGCAAGCGCGTCTGTGTAGACCTTCAGTCGGACTCCGGGGGTCTCACTCGTGACCTTGGCGGCACTGTCGTCCACGACGAGGATCGGCGTGTCCGACGGCTCGCCCAGCTGCGCGACCGCGCCCGCGATGAGCGCGTCGCGGGCGGGGGCGGGCTCCAGGACCTCTGCCTGGAGCGGGATGTACACGGCCTTCCATGTCAGGCCGTCCACGAAGGTCCCCGAGTCACCCGCGGGCATCGTGGAGGTCACATCGACACCCGGCGCCGCGAGATCGACGCTCGTGGAGCCGTAGTTCGAGAAGTCGGCGATCGCGCCGTTGCGGTCCGACGCCGCGACCGTGATCACGTTCGTCGCATCGGAGGACGCGGGGTAGAACGACATCCCGGGAACGTCGTTGTCCGATGCGGAGTTGCCCGCCGCGCACACGATGATGACGCCCTTGGATGCGGCGTAGTCGATCGCCTCGGCGATGAGATCGGAGAAGCCGAAGCCGCCCCACGAGCAGTTGATGACCGTCGCACCGCGATCGACCGCGTAGATGATCGCCTCGGCACCGTCGTAGTCGGTGCCTCCGTTCGGACCGAGGAACTTCACCGGCATGATCCGCACGGTCTGGTTGACGCCGGTGGCGCCGACGCCGTTGTTGCCCTGCGCACCGATGATCCCCGAGACGTGCGTCCCGTGCCGATCACCGTCGACCGCGTCGTAGACCGTGTTGTCCCCGTTGGCGAAGTCCCAGCCGCGAACGTCGTCGACATAGCCGTTCTGATCGTCGTCGATGCCGTTGTTCGGCACTTCGCCCGTGTTGATCCACATGTTGTTCTTGAGGTCCGGATGCGCCCAGTTCACGCCCTCGTCCACGACCGCGACGATGACGTCCTTCGAGCCGGTGGAACGGGACCAGACGTCGCTCACGTTGATGTCGTTGCCCGCCGTGCCGCCGTCCTGGCCCGTGTTCTTGAGCGCCCACTGGCTGGAAAACAGCGGATCGTTCGGCGTCACGTCGGCCTTCTGCATCCACACCGTCGGCTTCGCGTCGACGACGAGACCGGCCTCGCGCAGCGCGCTGACGATCTCACCGGACGTCCCACCCGATCCGGGCGTGAGCTGCGACCAGCCGAGCTTGGCGTTGGTGGTCACGGTGAACCCCAGGCGCCGGGCCGCGGCCTTCACGGTCGAGGCGGAGACTCCCTTGCGCCACCGGACGTTCGCGACGTCCGACCGCCCGAAGGAACCGAGAAGGTTGGCGTCCAGTCCCCCGCCACGCAAAGCGGCGAACGGCGGAGCGGGCTTGGCCGCCGCCGGCTTCGTCGACGCCGCGCTGATCGGACCCAACGGCAGCATCACGAACACCATCGCCCCCGCGACGACGCCCGAAACCACGCGACGGATCAGACCCCGGCCTCGTACCATCTTGGGAATCCCCCACTCTCCTCATCGGCCCACGGACGGCGGTCCGCGGTGCCAACCCCTGATATTCGACGCGCGTGACGCCTCACCATTCACACACATCTGACGAACAAACTATTACGCAATATGTCATATAGCACAGAGCGTATTATCCGAGCGGTTCGAGAACTCGATGAACGGTTGTGAGCGAGCGTCAAGCGGCTTCCCGTGTGCGACCGTCTCAGCAGGCTGGCTTCTCGAGCGCCATCTTGCCGCGGCGGACCGCCTCGGGGATCTCGATGGCGTAGTCGCCGTTGAAACACGCCATGCAGTAGCGGTCCGCGCTCTGCCCCGTAGACGCGACCATGTCGTCGATCGACAGGTACGCGAGCGAGTCGGCGCCGATGTGCTCGCGTATCTCCTCGACCGACTTCATCGCCCCGATCAGTTGCTCCTGCGTGTCGGTGTCGATCCCGTAGAAGCACGGCCACTTCACCGGCGGAGAGGTTATGCGCATGTGCACCTCGGTCGCCCCGGCCTCTCGCAGCAGCGCGACCAGCTTGCGGGTGGTGTTCCCGCGCACGATCGAGTCGTCGACCACGATGATGCGCTTGCCCTCCAGGGCATGCCGCATCGGATTCAGTTTCAGCTTGATCCCCTGCTGCCGCAGCATCTCGCTCGGCGCGATGAAGGTCCGGCCGACGTAGCGGTTCTTGGCCAGACCCTCGCCGAATGGGATGCCGCTCTCGATGGCGTAGCCGGTCGCGGCAGGCGTCCCGGAGTCGGGCACGCCGATCACGAGGTCGGCCTCGACCGGCGCCGAACGCGCTATGGCCGCGCCCATGCGCTGACGCGCGACGTAGAGGGTGCAGCCGTACATCGAGGAGTCGGGCCGCGCGAAGTAGACGAACTCGAAGATGCACAGCGCCTCACGTCCGGGCGGGACGGCCTGCTCCGACTCGAGTCCCGCAGCCGAGATCTTGATGAGTTCGCCGGCCTCGACGTCGCGCACGAACTTGGCGCCGATGATGTCGAGCGCACAGGTCTCGGAGGCGACGACCCAGTGGCCCCCGGGCAATTGCCCCAGCACGAGCGGGCGTACCCCGTTGGGGTCACGGAAGGCGTAGAGCGCCTCCTCGGTCATCATCACGACCGCATACGCGCCGGTGATCAAGCTCATCGCCTCGCGGATGCCGCCACGGATCGAGTGGTGCTCCTGCGTGAAGTGGTTGATGAGCGTGGCCATGACCTCGGAGTCGGTCGTCGACCGGAAGCGGATGCCATGGGTCTTGAGCTTGTCGCGAAGCACCACGGTGTTCACGAGGTTGCCGTTGTGCGCCAGCGCGATCGTGTTCGGCCCGATCGACGAGAGCATGGGCTGCGCGTTCTCCCAGCTGCCGGACGACCCGGTGGTCGAGTAGCGCGTGTGGCCGACTCCGATGTGCCCGTCCAGGGTCGCGAGGTCCGACTCCTTGAACACCTGCGGTACCAGGCCGAGCTCCTTGCGCAGCGTCATCGTGTGCCCGTCGGCCACCGCGATGCCCGCCGACTCTTGGCCGCGGTGCTGCAGCGCGTGAAGGCCGAAGTAGATGAGACGGCCGACCTGCTCGCCGGGCGCGTAGACGCCGAAGACGCCGCACGCCTCCTCGGGACGGTCGGGCCGTTCTGAAAGGATCCAGGGTTCCAAGGTCGGGACTACCCCTCCACGAGTTCTTCAGGCTGCGGGATGTCGCCGGAGACGAGCGCCTCGAGCGTCGGGCCCCAGGCCGCCACGAGCGCCGCGACCGCAAGATCGACCTTGTCCTCGATGACGAGCCGTTCACCGCCGACCTCACCTATCACGCTGAACGGGACGCCGCGCGACACGAACAGGTCGGTGAGCGCTTCCGCGTCGGCCTCCGCACAGGTCACGACGATGCGGCCCTGCGTCTCGGAGAAGAGCGAAGACGCCGGAGCGAGATCGTCGTCAAGAGCAACGGTCGCGCCAAGCCCGCCGGCGATGGCCGCCTCGGCGAGCGTGACGGCCACTCCGCCTTCGGAGCAGTCGTGCGCGCTTCGGACCAGGCCGGCTTCGATGGCCGCCAGAAGCGCCTCGTGGATCTCGCGCTCTTCGGCGACGTCGATCGCGGGCGGCGCGCCGGCGATGACGCCGTGCACCGTCGAGAGATACTCGCTGCCGCCCAGTTCGTCCGCGGTCTCTCCGAGGAGGACGATCACATCGCCGGCCTGCTTGAAGTGCATCGTCATACGCTTGGATGCGTCCTGCAGGACGCCGACGAGGCCGACGGTGGGCGTCGGATAGATCGGCTGGCCGAAGGACTCGTTGTAGAAGCTCACGTTGCCGGAGATGACCGGCACCTCGAACGCCCTGCAGGCGTCGGACATGCCGCGCACCGACTCGTGGAAGGTCCAGAACACCTCGGGCTTCTCGGGAGAGCCGAAGTTGAGACAGTCGGTGATCGCGGC
>JGI24146J20443_1002167_pt1 | contig 10990 bp, 11 predicted proteins | sample BarGraIncub1131A_FD_20443 | JGI IMG/M metagenome (IMG submission 20443) | reverse complement strand
ATACAGAAATTCAATATATACCAAGAGGGTTTCTTTTTGAAATGATGAAATACCAAGAATGAGTGAGATATCAAGAGTAATTTATAATATAGAGAGGAAGGGGATTATATGGACAAAAAACAAATTATAAATAAAACAAAAGACTATGTTAAAGCCAAGCTAGAAGGAGAGGGAACAGGCCATGATTGGTGGCATATAGTTAGAGTTTACAATACTTGTGTTTATATAGGTGAAAAAGAAAATGCTGACATGCTTGTAGTTGAATTAGCTGCTTTATTACATGACATCGCAGACTGGAAATTCTATGACGGTAATAGTGATATTGGACCTAAGCTTTCAAGAGAGTGGTTAGAAAGTTTAAGTGTTAGTGAGGATATTATTAATAAAATTACGAAGATTATAAGAACAATGTCTTTTAAAGGTGGAACAACAAATTCTAAACAAGAAACAATTGAGGGAAAAGTTGTCCAGGATGCTGATAGATTAGACGCAACAGGTGCTATTGGAATTGCAAGAGCTTTTGCTTATGGTGGATATAAAGAAAGGGAATTATACAATCCTAATATTAAGCCTCAAAAATATAATGACTTTAAACAATATAAAGAAAGTGTTGGTACAACTGTTAATCATTTTTATGAAAAACTCCTATTGCTTAAGGATTTAATGAATACTGAATCAGGTAAATTTATGGCTAATGAAAGACATGAATTTATGGAAAACTATCTCAATCATTTTTTTATAGAATGGAATTGCAATGAAATAGATTAGATATAAATAAAAATTTATTAATTAGGTATAAAAATAAGACCAACAATTTGCGGGTCTTACTTTTATATTCATTGGTTGAAAATTAGACATGTAGCCTATGAACATAAAATCCGTTATTAAATGCTTCAGGATTATACAGTATTTCAGTGTTTTCAAAATGAATTTTAAACTTTTCCTGTGTAACAAAAGGTATGCCCTCAATAATTATAAAATCATCATCATTTTTTTGTTTATCTAAACATAGTGCTAAAGCGGGCTCACCACAACCAACTGCCAAAACTTCTAATCTTATAACTGCATTTTCCTTAGTTCCGATTAATTCCATTAATGCTTTATGAGCTTTTTCATTAAATTTGATATTCATTTGTCATCTCCTTAACATATTAACTATAATATCATTATAAACAAACATCTTTAAAATTAAAAGCATTAAATAGCAAACTTCCTAACTTTAAAGCAATATTGAATATATTTCCTTGGAAATATAAGTAATGCATAAAGTGATTTTAAAAAGGCTAATTAACAAATTACAATTAATTAGCCTTTTTAAGTTATTTCAATTTGTTCTAAGTTCGTCTATATTAACACATAAAATAGTTGCTATTGTTTCAATTATATTAAATGATGGATTTTTTTTACTTCCACGTTCTAGTTCTTCTAAATAAGTCTGTGAAACATGTACATTCAAATTTCGGGATAAAGTTGATATATCTCTACTTGTTAATGATTTATTAAGACGTAATTCTCTAATCTTACTACCGTTAAGCATATAAACCCTCCTTATAATTCTCTCGAATAGATAATTCTTTTTCATTGTCATCTACATCGTATTAAATTGTACAAGTTAATTATACAATGAATATATTAAAAAGCTTTATTAATTCTATGTATTTTTTGTTAAAAGTAGAAGTAACTCATTAAAAGTATAATTACACTTAAACAACAGTGCTTACAAAAGATTATCATTCACACATTGTTAACATGTTTGCCATTTATTTGCCATAGAAAAATTCTATTATATAACTAAGGAACGAATACATTTAATTAAAATTTAATGAAATTCGTATAAAATAAATTAATATACTAATTTGTATTTCCTCTGTGAACCCCCTTTCGCAGAGGAAATTTTCATATTAAATATATGTTAAGAAAAATATAATTAATTATGATTATTAGAAGTAATATTATATAATATACAAGAAGGCTATAAAAAAAATTAAATTTTAAAATGGCACTGATTTGATAAATAACTCATAATGAAGGAGAAAATTTTATGATGGAAACTATTTTAATAGTTGATGATGAAGAAAGAATTAGAAATCTTGTGTCCATTTATTTAAGAAAAGAACAATATAATATTTTACAAGCAGAAAATGGAAGTGATGCTGTAAATATATTTAATAAAAATAAAGTGGATTTGATTATTCTAGATGTAATGATGCCAATCATGGATGGCTGGGATGTATGCAAGGAAATAAGAAAAACCTCTGATATCCCCATTATAATGCTTACAGCTAAGTCTGAAGAAGATGACGAATTATTAGGGTTTGAATTAGGTACTGACCATTATATTACTAAACCTTTCGTTCCAAAGCTACTAGTTGCTAAAGTTAAAGCTATTATAAGACGGACCCATGGCACTGAGGGTGTTCAAAAGGAAGAAAGCAGCTTTAATGGTCTTGTAGTTGATAATTTAAGCCACGAAGTTACTGTAGACGATATTGAAATTAACTTATCCCCAAAGGAATTTGAATTGTTAAATTATTTTATACTTAATAAAAGAATTGTATTAAGTAGAGAAAAAATATTAGATGCTTTATGGGGCATTGATTATTTTGGAGATTTAAGGACGGTAGATACCGTTATAAAAAGATTAAGAGAAAAGCTAGGTGATAAATCTTATCTTATAGCAACTATAAGAGGGACAGGATACAAATTTGAGGTTAAAAATGAGAAATAAAAAAAGCATTACAAAAAAGCTCTTCGCTATAACCTCCATAGTTTTTGTAGTTTTTATTACTACTAATTTAATAGTTCAATCTGCATTTTTTGAACAGTTCTATATAAAATGGAAAAAAAATAATTTGGAGCATAATCTTATTAAATTTAATAGCGAATACATTTTGCTACAAAAAAATGAGGAAGAAAGTAATTTAATTAGTTCTTTTGAAGAAGAAAATAATTATAAAATAATTATAAGAGATAAATTAGGAAATTTAAAATATCTTACAAAAACTGTTGACGAAAGAAAAGATTCTATAAAAGCTAGAATCATGGACCAAATAATGTGGACAGAAATACAAAATAAAGGCGGCATCGCAAAATTCAAACAAGAAGGAAAACAATTAATTTTTATTACTGAGAAAAACCCTGATATGACAGTAAGTGTAGCAGGTATATCTTACGATGAAAAGAAAGATGAAATTGTGTATGCTTTTTCTTCATTACAACCTGTGAATGAGGCAGTCCAAGTTATAAAGGAATTTTACTTGTATTTCTACATCGGTGCCTTACTTGTAATTTTACTGCTTTCTTTAATTTACTCAAATATGATTGCAAAGCCATTGATAAAAATAACAAAAACTGCTGCTAAAATGGCAAATCTTAACTTTACAGAAAAATGCGAGGTTAAAAGCGAAGACGAGATAGGGGCTTTAGCCGCTTCACTTAATCTTCTATCAGAGAATTTAAATGAAGCATTAACCTCACTTAAAGATGCTAATACACAATTAGAAAAGGATATAGAGAAAGAAAAGAAATTAACAGAGATGAGGAAAGATTTTGTGGCATCTGTTTCTCATGAGCTTAAAACACCTATAACACTTATAGAAGGATATACATTAGCCTTAAATGATGATGTTTTAGAAGGTGAAGAAAAACAATATTTTATTGATGTCATAATGGATGAATCGAGAAAAATGAACAGTTTAGTATCCGATATGCTAAATTTGTCCCAATTAGAATCAGGGAATTTTAAATTGGTTAAAGAAGAATTTTTACTTCATGAACTAGTAAAACCGGTTGCCAGGAAATTTTCTTCTCTACTTATTGAGAAAAACATTATACTCAAATTACACTTAATTGAAAATATAAAAGTAAATGCAGATTGGAACAGAATAGAGCAGGTTCTAACAAATTATATGACCAATGCAATAAGACATACGAATAATAATGGATTCATAACCATAGAAATGTTAGAAAATGAAGATGCAATCTGTGTGGAGGTGGAAAATAGTGGAAGTAAAATTGAGGAAGATGAGACAAATAAGATATGGGATAACTTCTATAAAATTGATAAGTCACGGACCAGAAAGCTTGGAGGTACTGGTCTAGGACTCTCAATAGTTAAAAATATAGTATTACTTCATGGTGGTAGATGTGGGGTAGAAAACACAGAAAATGGAGTAAAATTCTATTTTATTTTAACAAAGCAATGATAATTTCGCAATTTTGCTAACAAGGAATTACTAGTAGAATCTATAGTAATATACTGATATAAAAGAGTATGCCATCATTTTGCATACTCTTTTATATCAGTTCGAGATATTTATATTATCTTGGATCATATCTTTATAATATCCCTCCCTAAATATTAGTTCATCATGATTCCCTACTTCTACAATTTCTCCATGCCTTAGAACCACTATTTTGTCCACATTTCTTATGGTTGATAATCTATGTGCAATAATAAGTGTAGTTCTATCCTGAGCCACTTCTTCAATAACCTTCTGTATTAACTTTTCAGTATATGTATCTATATTCGATGTAGCCTCATCTAATATAAAGATTGATGGAGAATGGGCAAGAGCCCTAGAGAAAGATATAAGCTGTTTCTGACCAGCTGAAAAGGTAGCGCCCCTTTCCATGACATCAGCATGGATTCCGCCAGGTAAGCGATTAACAAATTCTAAGGCACAAGTAGTTTTGAGGGATTCAGTTAAAATTTCGTCACTTATATTATCATTTAATATAACATTAGAGGCTATATCACCTGAAAATAAAAATACCTCCTGAAGTACAACTGAAATACCTTTTCTTAAGTCATTTTTTCTTATTTTGTTAATATTAATCCCATCTATTAGAATCTCACCCTTTTGAATTTTATAAAATCCGCTTATTAAACTTATTATCGTAGTTTTACCTGCACCCGTTTCACCTATAAATGCAACAGTCTCACCCTTTTTAATTTTAAAACTAACATTTTTCAATATCCAGTCTGAATCATCATAGGAAAACCATACATTTTTAAATTCTATATCTCCATGTAAATGTTCAATCTTCATACCCTTATATATATCTTCTAAAGAATTTTTCTCATCAAGAAGTTCAAAAATTCGTTCTGCTGAAACCAAAGCAGATTGGATAGTTGTATAGTTATCCGCAAGATCTGAAATTGGGCTATAAAATTGTTTTATATAGGTTGTAAAAGCGAAAAGCACGCCTATTTCTATAGTATGGTTTAAAATTTTACTCATAGAATACCAAATGATAATTGCTACTGAAAGACTCTGGAAAACATCCGCTGCAGGTCTTAATATACTATTAAGCCTAACTTGAAATAATGTGCTTTTTAAATATTCTTCATTCAAGTTTAAAAACTCAGCATTTTTTTCCTTTTCTCCATTAAATATTTGTATGATTCTCATTCCTGAAATATTCTCAGCCATAAATCCATTTATTTTTCCAATTAGAGTTTTCATTTTTAAAAAATTTCTCTTTATTTTATTTTTCAATAAAAAAACGATAAAAAACATAATAGGTACAACAGAGAAGGAGATTAAAGCTAATTCTATATTAAGTGAAAGCATAACATAAACTATACCAAAACAAGCTTTAATATATAAGGTTTTAAAAGTTCAGCGGAATTTACTACAATTACACATAGAGCAGCTAAAACTATCTTTTTAAGATGTGGTTTGGTTAATTCTAAAAGTCTTTTAAAACTATTAATTTTATGAAGCTTCCCATTGAGATTTGTAGGTTTCATAATATAGTCCTCCTTTCTTTATGAGCTCTTCATGAGTTCCCTTTCACTTATTTTTCCCTTATCTAGGACAATAATAAAATTCGCGTGTTTTATTGTAGAAATCCTATGAGCGATAATAATTGTGGTTTTACCTCTTCTTAATTTTTGTATGTTTTTAAGCACTTTAGACTCGGTAATAGTGTCTACCGCTGAGAGGGAATCATCCAAAATAAGTATGGGTGGGTTGCTGATTATAGCCCGAGCTATTGAGATACGTTGTTTTTCACCGCCTGATAAATTAACACCACGTTCTCCAAGTATTGTATCGAATTCATTTGGAAAATTCATAATGCTTTCATATATTGAACTTATTTGAGCGGCTTTTTTAACCTCTTCATCTGTATATATATCCTTGAAAAATTTTATATTGTCCTTAATTGATGCAGAAAATAGAAAATCATCTTGTGGTACATAGCCTATGCTACTTCTAAGTGCTTCTAGAGAGTAGTCATTTATATCAATTGAATCAATAAATATTTCTTTATTGGGTGACGAATAAAGCTTTAGCAATAAATTTAAAAGGGTACTTTTACCCGAGGCTGTTTTCCCTATAATTCCAACAGTACAACCCTTAGGTATTTTAAGTTTTATATTTTCTAAAGCTTTTATATCAGAATTGGCATAAGAAAAACTCAGATTGTTAAATTCTATTTCACCAATAATAGAACTACTTATCATTTTAGATCCATCATTAATTATGGGACTCACGTTAAATATCTCATCCAATCTTTTCATTGATGCAAAACCTCTTTGAAATATATTTATAACTCTTCCAATTGAAATTATCGGTCCCATGACCATAGTCAAATAACCATTAAAGGCAATAAAATCTCCAAGAGATATTTTTCCCTTTAATACCATATTACCACCTATGATAAGGTTCATTACAAAGCTTATGCTAAATGACATTTCAATAACAGGGGCGAGAACAGACGAAATCTTTACCATGTTAATGCTAGAATTCATCATTTCATTATTTAGTGTTTCAAATTTAAGAGCCTCAGCTTCTTCCTGAACATAAGATTTTATTACTCGAATTCCATAAATATTTTCTTGAACTCTGCCAGAGATAGAGGCAAAATTCTCTTGAACCTTTCTAAATTGTTTTTGAACACGTTTTCCCGTTTTCATCATAAATAAGATGATAAACGGAATTGGAATTAGTATCATTAAAGTAAGCTTGAGACTTAGAATTGTTGACATTGAATATATAGAAATACTACATAGAATAATGATATTTATTATCATTGCTGTTGCTGGACCTAAAGCCATCCTCACAGCAGAAATATCATTTATAGCATAAGCGATTAAATCACCAGTTTTCTTTTGATTATAAAATTCCGGGGATGATTTTTGAAAGTGATTAAATAATCGCTCGCGAAGATAACATTCAAGATTTCTGGCATTAACTACAATTAGGTTTCTCCATGTATAAGTACTTATAAAAGTTCCTAAAGCAATTAAAAGTATGTATAATATTTTAATCTTTACAATCGTAAAGTCAAAATTATTAGTGCTTAATATATCAATAGTATTACCTAGAACTCTAGGAAAAAGCGACTGTATATAAGATGTTAACATCATAAAAACAAAGCCAATAATATATGATATTTTATGTTTTTTAAAAAATTCGAATATTATTGGCTTTCCCATTTAATCAACTCCTTTAAACTCCAAATTTATGCTTTAATACCATTATAAGTAATACGAGTTTTAAAGGCAACGGGCATAATATATATGTGCTGTTATGTACTAAAATTATAATGCAATTTACAGTTTACAAAATATAAAAGACACATTAAAACAAGTATATAGTTCTTGTTTTAATGTGCTTTAACATATAAATTGTTTTATTTACAAACTTATTTTTAAAAAATGTATGCGATTAGCTTTCCAGGAATTTTTGTAAAATATATTTAAAGCCCCAAAAGAATGATGAGAAATTAAAGGTTGTGAATATCTAAAAGAGGTAATTATTGCAGAGTGAAAAATATGTCCTTTATTATCTTCAAAAAACATTAAGTCACCTAATTCAAGCATGCTAATATCCTGCACTTCCAAACCCTTTATTCCAGTTGAATTAAATTGTTGGTTAGTTTTCAAAAGCCAATATAGAGAATTTGCCACCGCCCATGAAACAGACCAGGTGTCATCCTTTGTACTTATGCTATTAGCCTTTTGGTACCACCAAGGACGAGGTGGATTATACAGCAAAGGTGCTCCACCTGCTAATAGACACTGCGATATAAAGTTCGCACAATCTCCGCTTGTATCGTTAGTGAGTGGGAAGTACCTAAATCTAGGATTAGGAGACAATGCATATGTTTTAGCATAATTAACTGCATTTAGTCTAGAATATTGATTTGTCCTAAAAAAATTCATGTTACTCTCCATAAAATTACTATTATTAAATACTATGATAAATGTAGCGTTATTGTTAATATAAAATTCAATATTATTATATTTCGACCACACCTACATTTTTAGCTCACTTAATTATAACCACTTGTTATTTTTTTATATACTATAATATGTATTTTTGATTTTAAAAATTCTATAATTTTACAAGATAATTATTTATAAAATTTTTAATTAGTTTATTAACAAGTAAAAAATTAGTGGAAAAGCTTAGATTATATACAATTTGCTTAAATTTGAGAAAAAAATTTGTTTTTGCCTATAAATAATTCTTTTATTAACTCGATATTATAACTAAGCTTTCTATTTTATTTAACTATATTAAAAAACAAAAAATGTAGAAAGTCAAAAGTTAAATAAAATCACTTGAGATATATGATAAATTATTAAGAAATTAGACGCAGAAGAGAGACATGTGGTAAAAAAATAACAAGCTAGTGCAATTAATATGGTACTAAATAATAAAAAAGGGATAGGTGAATTAACTATGAAAAAACATGAACTGGCTTTAAATAAGTCTAAAAAAGAGGTAAACATAAGAATATGGGGTATGATTGGACCGGACGACGCTAAGAGTTTTGTGGAAGATTTTACAGCACTAGTTTCTACTATTCAAACTTCAGAATATACTTTATCTTTTGATGCAAATGAATTAAAAGTTTCTATTCAAGCAATGTTGCCAATGCTTGAAAGTTGCTTCAAAATGTATAAAGACTTAGGTTTTAAAAAGGTTATAATAAAAATCGAAAATAATGTAACACTCAGAATGCAAATAAAGAGAATAGCTAAAACTACTGGGCTGGATATTGAAATGGTTTAACAAATAGTATTTATATTGGCGATAAATATGGATATACAAGCACTAGTAGTCCCTTTATAGCATTATATGAAGCTGTTAAACAAGGACTAGATCATATAAATGTTAAAAGCATAAAAGCATCTAACTAATTTAGTAATTATATTATGAAAAGGAAGGTTTGTTATAAAATATGGTAACAAACCTTTGATATTTACTATAATAATATTCTATTTCACGTTGCCTTCTCTTTTTGAGGGTAAATTTTTTTTAAAAATTACGACTATTATTTCTTCATCCTCATATAAATTTTTATTATTTAATTAATACTACTTATAAATTACAAAAGAAAACCATTCAATATAATAAAAGTTATATTGAATGGTTTTCTTTTTAGATTAAATCACGCTTTTTTAGTGATTTTATATGTATTCAATAATAATATATGGTATACTGTTATTGTAAACATTATGTTTACAATGATAAATTCAACGTATACAGGGGTATAACTATGTATACAAAATAATTTTCAATATATATAAGAACTTTTATGGTATTTATAAATAAGTTGTTCAAAAAATGCTTGCTACAAATATGATACGTTCTTTAATGTTTGCCACTGTAATATATTACAGATAGGATTTAGCTTTAATAATAGTGGTAATATAGTATAAATTTTATAGAGAATACTTAGCGAAGAGAGGGATCAGGTTATGGATGCAATATTAAGCGTAAGAATAAGTGATGAATTAAAACAAAAATTTAATGAGTTAGCCCAGAGTGAAGGAATAAACAATAAGGAACTTATGGAGCAAGTAGTTAAATACTATGAACTAAATAGAGCAAGAGAAGAAGATAGTAATATGTCTGAGGATATAAAAGAGTTACAAACAATAACCAGCAGGATGGCAGATATTTATATAAACATAGTAGAGCGAAACAATGTCAAAGCTTTAGAAGTTAAAAATATACATAGGAAGGAACTAGTAGATAAAGATAAAGAAGTCCAAAAGCTAAAAGAAGACGGTAATTTGTTAAAAGCAGACATTACTTTATTAAAAGAAGAAAGTAAAAAAGTAATTTCACTAGGAAAAGAATTATCTAATGTGAATCATATAAATAAAGAACTAGAGGAAAGTATAAAGAGCTTGAAAACATTTAATAATATGCAAAACGAAAAGATAATGACTCTATCTGAAACTAATGAAATGTATATTAAATATAGAGATGAAATTGTAAAACTTAAAACGGACCATGACAACTTAATAAGTGAGAATATGCAGCTTAAGAATGAGTTGTTAAGTAAAGAGGATAAAGAAAGTAAATTAATAAAACAGATAGATGAATTAGCTGAAATAAATAGAATTAAAATAGATGAGCTTACAATTAAATCTAAGCAAGATATTGAAATTCAGAAAGAAAGAACAATCTTTGAAGTAGGAAAAGAAGTTTTAAGATTGCGAGAGCAACAGCAATTTAAAATACAGGAATTACAAGAAAATTTTAATGATAGAATTAATAAATTAATAAATGAAAAAGAGAACGCAGCTGAGAAATTCAGGAATATGATTCTGCAAATGGATAAAAATGAAACTAAACCTATTTTAATTGAAAATAAATAGAAACTCAAAAATGGCTTAAAATATAAATATTGTGATTATAATTTTATTAAATTAATAGACGATTTAAATGAAATATGATAAACTATTTTTAATATATTACAATTTTTACTTGCTGATCAGAATACTGAAGGCGGGTTTTACCTTAAGGTAAAACTCGTCTTTTTTATATTTTATAATTAATGAAAGAAGGTGTAAAAAGTGAAGGTTCGTGACAGTGGCATGCCTGAACAGGAATGCTGGGAAAGTTTATTTAATGTGGGTCTTATCCTTGATAAAATGGAAATAAATCAAGATATAAACTCTCTTGTAGAATTTGGATGCGGCTACGGAACATTTACATTGCTGAGTGCTGAGAGGATT
>JGI24146J20443_1002166_pt1 | contig 11004 bp, 9 predicted proteins | sample BarGraIncub1131A_FD_20443 | JGI IMG/M metagenome (IMG submission 20443) | reverse complement strand
CACCCGCCATAATTGGCAGCGTGAAGGCATCCTGGTGCAAAACGAGCATTTCTACAAGATCGGCGGGAAACTTCTCTACCTCTGGTATGCCGATCTACCCCGCGAACTTGCCGAAAACACACGAAAAGTCAAAGCCCGCAAGGAGCAAACAAAGGCGCAGAAGCAGACCAGGACGCACGAATCCGGCCCGAACTGGGACTACTAATCACCATTGCGCGTCATAACTTCTTCTGCTATCGTAGCGACGGACTCAAGACTAAGCAGAAAGGAGGTGGACACGAAAGGAGCAGTAAATGGCAAAGGAAACCGCGGTCACTTGTGACCAGTCACAGTGGGGAAACGGCAACATAGTTGAAAAGAAAGGCTCCAGTCGCCTGTATTTCGACTTCTACTACCAAGGAGAGCGGGTCGAGATCTCAAGCAGGCTGAAGAATTCACCGGCGAACAAGCAAAAGGCGAGGGACCTGCTGGACAAAGTGATGGTCAGAATGCTGGACGGCTCATTCAGCTTTGCCGAGGCCTTCCCCCATGCCTCTAAGGAAAAGTTGGCGCTGTTCGCCAGACTGGAAGGCACTACCGTCACCCCAAAAGCCCAGCACGTCAATTGCAGCGACTACGTTGGCCACTGGTACCAAACAAAATGGGAGCAGATCGACTCCCACACCACGCGGACGGATTTCAAAGGAGCGATCAACTCCCAGATTCTTCCCTACTTCCAAGGCATGACCTTCTACCAGATCAACCGGGGCGTCATGAGGGCATTCGTCAAACAGCTTCACCACCTGAATGGGGCCAAGAAAGGGCAGCCGCTTTCGCGTCAGCGGGTCGCCAACATCGTCCTCCCCCTGCGCACCATCTGGCACGATGCGTGCGATGAATACAAATGGGAGCCGTCAGACCCGTTTTTTGAAATCCACAAATACTATCCCAAGCGGGCCGCGAACGACGAATTCGAGACCATCGAGGATAACGACCTCTCGCCGATAAGCAACGACCGAGACCCGCTTCGGTTTGGCGAATTCCAGGACATCCTGGGTAAACTCGACACCTGGTACCAGCCCGTCGCCGAGCTGATGGTTCTGACCGGCATGATTGCCTCGGAGATGGCCGGCCTCACCCGGCTTCACCTGAAGGACGGCTTCATCCTGATCCGGCGCTCGGTGTCCCGGGGTGTGGAGCGTATCGGCGGCAAGACGATGTTCCGCCGCCGGGACGTCCGGATCACCCCGGCGATCCAGCAGCGTCTGGAGGTTCTCTTGGAAAGAACGGAGGGACGGCGCTTGGTAACAAGCAAGACCGGCAAGTTCCTTACCTCCACCGGTTTTTACAAGGAGTGGGTCAAGGCGGTGGCGGCATCCGGGGTCAGGTATCGGGTACCCTATACCACGCGGCACACGTTCGCCGCATGGAGCCTTATCATCAACGTCGAGCCCCTGCGACTGCACAAGCTCATGGGGCACGGCAGCAAGAAGATGGTGTATGAGGTCTACGGGATATACGTGGAGAGGCTGGAAGAGGACCGGGAACAGATCGCGGTCTTCTTCGGGGAAGATTTTACCGTGCCGGAAACGAAAAAGCCCTGACCTGCAAAAGCGAAAGCTTTAGCGAAAGTCAGGGCCAAATCTAAAGAATCACGAATGATTCTTTGTAGTTATATGGAGCGGGAAACGGGATTCGAACCCGCGACCTTCAGCTTGGGAAGCTGACACTCTACCACTGAGTTATTCCCGCTCAACAGAGTGGTCTTTGTACCGCGAACCGCCCCTCTTTGTCAATGATTTTCTCGCCTCTCCCCGACCATACTGAGCTGGTAAAGGCTTCTACTGGCAGTTAGCGCGGCGAGCTCATGACGAGCTTGGAAAGCATCTTTTCGGCCACGGCGCGACCGGATACCTGGTAACTGCCGCTCGCTATCTGCGCCTTGACTTCTTCTACACGGTTGACCCGCACGTCCTGCCGGCTCTGTGACGACGGAGCTACCGGTATGTAACTGGAAAGCTCGACCTTGTCGGCACCTGCGTGCTGCTTGGCAACGGCCTCACCTTGAGCTTCCGCCGGCTCGGACTTTTCAGTCCGCCCACCGACGAGGTAGGCTACTGCTGACTTCTGATTCAATTCATCTATTTTCATCCGATCCGCCCCTCGCAAATTACATATATATAGCTCATCGACATGACTGCAATAAAACTTTAACGTTTTTCTATTGCTGGTCGTTTCCACCAAAGACCGGCAGCCTCAACAGGGAAGGGAAGTCTTCCACGACGTAATCCGCCCCGGCCAACTCGGAAAGGGCGCCGTAGCCGTAACTGCACCCGACGGTCACTACCCCGGCGCCGCCTCCCGCGGCCACGTCGTTGATGCTGTCCCCGACCAGGGTGCACTCCCGGGCCGCCACGCCGAATTGCCTGAGAAGGGCCAGAACCGGCTCCGGCGAAGGCTTCCGGTAGGGGAGCGAATCTGCCCCGAACACGGTCGGAAAGAACCGCTCGAGGCCGAGCCGGGATAGCACCTCGCGGCAGAGGGCGATGTTCTTGTTGGACAGGACGCAAAGGGCAATGCCCGAGTCTTCCAGCGCCTCCAGGGTCTCGACCACGCCCGGATAGATCCGCGTCTTGTCCGCTATGTGCGCGAGGTTGTAGCCGAGAAAGAGATCCAGCCCCTTCTCGACCTGCCCGGGGAGCGCTCCGGGAAGCGCGCGCTCGACCAGCGACCTCGCGCCCTGCCCCACCAGCCTGCGTATCTCCTCGGCGCTGAACGGGGAAAGACCGAAGCTGACCCGCATATGGTTCGTCGCATCGGTGATGTCCGGCAGCGAGTCGATCAGCGTGCCGTCCAGGTCAAAGATGAGTAACTTCATCGGCAACATGCCCCCGGTACTGAAGGTTTTTTCTGCGACCCAAAATGAAAAATCGCGGCAACCCGGCATGTTGTGCCCGGCTACCGCGATTCATTAATGCAAGAATCGGTCCCCCGTCAAGGGAGCGCTGATTATTCCCACTCGATGGTTGCAGGGGGCTTCTGGCTGATGTCGTAAACGACCCTGTTGATACCCTTCACTTCGTTGCAGATACGCGAGGAGATGCTGCCCAGGAGCTCGTAGGGGAGCTTTACCCAGTCCGCGGTCATGCCGTCCAGGGAGTTCACCGCACGCAGTGCGCAGGTCCATTCGTAGGTCCTGGCATCCCCCATGACGCCGACCGTCTTCACCGGCAGCAGTACGGCAAATGACTGCCAGATGTCGCGATATAGCCCAGCCTTCCTGATCTCTTCGATTACGATGGCGTCCGCCTCGCGCAGGATGTCGAGCTTCGCCGCGCTGAGTTCGCCGATGACGCGGATGGCAAGCCCCGGTCCCGGGAACGGCTGACGGTAGATCACCTCGTCCGGCATGCCGAGCTCCTTGCCCAGAAGCCTCACCTCGTCCTTGAACAGCTCGCGGACCGGCTCCAGCAGCTTCAGATTCATCTTGTCGGGGAGCCCGCCCACGTTGTGGTGGCTCTTGATGACGGCGGAGGGACCCTTGGTGGAAACGGACTCGATCACGTCCGGGTAGAGGGTGCCCTGCGCCAGGTAGTCGACCTGGCCGAGCTTCTTCGCCTCTTCCTCGAAGAGGTAGATGAACTCGTTGCCGATGATCTTGCGCTTCTGCTCGGGATCGGAGACCCCGGTGAGCTTGTCGAGGAAGCGGTCGGTCGCCTCCACGTAGTCGAGGTTGATCTTGAAGTGCTTGGTGAAGAGGTTCACGACCTTCTCGGCCTCCCCTTTCCTGAGCAGGCCGTTGTTCACGAAGACGCAGTGCAGCTGGTCGCCGATCGCCCGGTGGATCAGCACCGCGACGACCGCGGAATCCACCCCGCCGGAAAGGGCGCAGAGCACCTTGCCGGTGCCGACCTTCTCGCGGATCGAGGCGAGCTCGGTCTCGATGAAGTTCGCCATGGTCCAGGTCGGCTTGGAGCCGCAGATGTTGAACAGGAAGTTGCCGATCATCTCGTCGCCGCGCGGCGTGTGGACCACCTCCGGATGGAACTGCACCCCGAAGAACTGGCGCTTCTCGTCCTTCATGGCCGCAACCGGGCAGCCGTCGGTATGGGCCATCAGCTGGAAGCCCTCGGGCATCGCCTCGATCCGGTCGCCGTGGGACATCCAGACTTCGGCTCCTCCGGTAAAGCCGGCGAAGATCCCGCTGGCGCCGTCCAGCGACAGCGTGGCACCACCGAACTCGCGCTTGTCGCAGCGCTGCACCCGGCCGCCCAACTGCTGGGTCATGAGCTGCATCCCGTAGCAGATGCCGAGGACCGGGATCCCCAGGTCGTAGATCCCGAGATCCGAGAGCGGTGCGTCCTTGTCGTAGACGCTGGACGGGCCGCCGGAGAGGATGATCCCCTTCGCGCCGAAGGCCTTGATCTTCTCGAGCGCCATGTTGTACGGGTGGATCTCGCAGTAGACGCTCTGCTCCCTCACCCGCCTGGCGATCAGCTGGGTCACCTGGGAACCGAAGTCAAGGATCAGCACCTTTTCGGAATGTATATCGATGGTCATGAATGGGTATCCTTTCGGGGAAAGCGTTAAAAGCGTCACCACAGAGGGCCACAGAGGATAACCGGAGAGTACCACAGAGGAAAAACATAAGAGTCTTAAGGTTTAAACCCTTCCTTTGCTTTTCCTCTGTGTGCCTCTGTGACTATCCTCTGTGTCCTCTATGGTTAATGCTCTGTGGTTAATGCTTGTGATTATTTCTCGACGCGGTAGTTCGGGGCCTCTTTGGTGATCATGACGTCGTGCACGTGGGACTCCTTGAGCCCTGCACCGGTGATCCTCACGAAGCGCCCGTTCTGCTGCAGATCGGCGATGCTCCGGCTCCCGGTATACCCCATGCCGGCGCGAAGCCCGCCCATCAGCTGGTGCACGTTGGCGCCGAGAGGTCCGCGCAGCGGCACCATCCCTTCGATCCCCTCGGGTACCAGCTTCACGTCGCTGTCCACTTCGCTTTGGAAGTAGCGGTCCTTGCTCCCTTCCTTCATGGCGCCTATGGACCCCATGCCGCGGTACCCCTTGAAGGCGCGCCCCTGGTACAGGATGGTGTCGCCGGGGGACTCCTCGGTCCCGGCGAAGAGGGAGCCGATCATGATCACGTCGGCGCCGGCCGCCACCGCCTTGGTTATGTCGCCGGAAAACTTTATGCCGCCGTCAGCGATGAGCGGAATGCCGTACTTCTTGGCGATCCTGGAACACTCGGCGATCGCCGTTATCTGCGGCACCCCGATACCTGCGACGACGCGTGTGGTGCAGATGGAACCGGGCCCTATGCCGACCTTGATGGCATCGACGCCGGCCTTGATGAGCGCCTCCGCGGCGTCGGCGGTGGCGATGTTCCCAGCCACCAGCTCGATCCCGGGGAAGGTCGACTTGATCAGGGCGATCGTATCCAGCACCCCCTGGGAATGGCCATGCGCCGTATCGATGACGATCACGTCCACGCCCGCCTTCATCAGCGCGTCGATGCGCGCATCGACATCCGCTGTGGGACCGACGGCGGCGCCGACCCTGAGGCGACCGAAGGAGTCCTTGCAGGAGTTCGGATACTTCTTGATCTTCTCGATATCCTTGATGGTGATGAGCCCCTTCAGGTTCCTGTCGTCATCAACGACCAGGAGCTTCTCGATCCTGGTATGCTTCAAGTGCTCCTTTGCCTGCTCCAGTGTCGTCCCGACCGGGACCGTGACCAGGTTTTTCTTGGTCATCCGGTCCGAGATCAGCAGATCCAGGTTCGTCTCGAAGCGCAGGTCCCGGTTGGTCAGGATGCCGACCAGCTTGCCGTTAGCCTTGGTGATCGGCACGCCGGAGATCCGGTACTTCGCCATCATCTCCAGCGCTTCCCTGATGCGCTGGTTCGGCCGCATGGTGATCGGGTCGACGATCATCCCCGACTCGCTCTTCTTGACCTTATCGACCTCCATCGCCTGCTCGGCGATGGTGAAGTTCTTATGGATGAACCCGAGCCCCCCCTCCCGCGCCATGCAGATCGCGGCCCTCGCCTCCGTTACGGTGTCCATGGCCGCACTCACAAGTGGTATGTTCAGCAGGATGTTATTGGTAAGCCTGGCGGTAAGATCGACATCGCGGGGTAGGACCAGTGAGTGGGCCGGAAGGAGCAGGACATCGTCAAACGTGAGACCTTCAGGGAGGTTGCTTTCTAACATGAGGGAGCTCCTTTATCTGTTGCAGCACAGGATATTAACCGAAAAATTTATTACATGGGGCCACCCAAGTCAACTTAAATCCGGTTAAGGTCCAAGTATAATTCGCTAACGTAAAACAGGCCTTTGGGGCCATCCATAAAAGTGCGCCACGGCATCCCCTTGGGAGGGCGAGAGGGAGGGCGAGGGGTCCGAGGAAAATCGGCAGACTGCGCCGGTTTCTTAGCACGGGATAAACCGGCCTATTCGGGGATGAAGTCGTCCTTGTGGCCGATGCGGGCGAGCGTCGCCACGATCAGGGTGATGGCCCCTTTCAGATCCGACAGCGACAGGGTCTCCACCGGCGTATGCATGTAGCGCAGCGGTAGCTTCACCAGCGCCGTGGCCACCCCGCCCCGGGAAATCTGCATGGCGTTGGCGTCGGTGCCGGTCGCCCTGGCGATTCCGGTGTACTGCACGGGAATGTTTTCCTGGGTGGCCGTGGATGAGAGCAGGTCGAAGAGCGCCGGGTTGATGTTGGGGCCCCGCGGCAGAATCGGTCCCTTGCCGAGGCGGACATCGCCGTTATGCTTCTTGTCCACGTCAGGCTGGTCGGTGGCGAAATCCACTTCCACGCAGATCCCGATGTCGGGGTTCACCGAGTAGCTGCTGGTGGTGCCGCCGCGCAGGCCGACCTCCTCCTGCACCGAGGAGACGCCGTACAGGTCGATGGGGAGCTGGACCGGGAGGGCGGCGACGCGGCGCAGCACCTCGGCGACCACGAAGCTGCCCGCCTTGTCGTCGAACCCCCGCGAGGTGACCCGGTCGCCGGAGAGCCGCTCCAGGGAGACGGCAAAGGTGATCGGGTCGCCCACTCTGACCAGCGCTTCCGCCTCCTGCTTGTTGGCGGCGCCGATGTCGATGTACTGGGCATCGAGCTTGGTGACCGTATCGCGCTCCTTGGGCTCGATCAGGTGGATCGGCTTCTTCCCGACCACCCCGTTCAGCCTCCCTGCGGCGGTATGGACGTGAACCCGGAGTCCCGGCGTGATGTGGGGATCCACCCCGCCGATGGCGGAAAAGTAGATGAAGCCGTTGTCGTCCAGATAGCGCACCTGGAGGCCGATCTCGTCCGAGTGTCCGACCAGCATCACCCGCGGCCGGTTCTCCCCGGCCCCCTGGATCATACCGAAGACGTTCCCCATCACGTCCGTTGCCACCTGGGAGAAGGGAGTGATATATGAGCGGAAGATCCGCTGGGCGGGCTGTTCGTACCCCGAGGGGCTGGGCGCCGCAACTAACTGCTGCAGGAATTCAAAAGATGCTTCGCGCATAGGACACTCCTGTAGGAATCAAAGCGTAATATATTATGATTGCCGTTTTTTGTAGGTTGGCGGTGAACAGCTCCATCGTGAACCCCAACATTGCTATGTTGGGGTTCACGATGGAGCTGTTCACCCCAACCTACCGTCGGCAAAAGACGAAGTTTTAAGCTGGACTGGATTCTAGTCTTCCCGCCTTCACATCGGGTACTTCCCCATGGTGGAGGGGTCGAGCTGGTCGAGAAAATCGACGAACCGGCGGGCGTTGTTCTCTTTGGCAAATCCCTCTGCACTCATGTCCAGCGTGGAGACCTGCGTCAGGAGCTCGCTGTTCACCATGACCGGCAAACGGTACTTCAGGGAAAGAAGCATTGCCTCACTGACATGGAGTTCCAGCCTCACCTCCTCGCCATCTGCCGCAGCGAGGCGCACCGAGGCGGTAAAGAGCCCTTCCTGCACGCTCTCGATGAGAATCATGGTAATGCTCATGCCAAGCCTCTCGATGAGTGAGGTGAAGAGATCCTTGCGGCCGCTTCTTATCGAGACCTCGCGGCCGACGAACTCAGCGGCAAACGACACGGACTCGGACGTGCTGATCCAGACCGGAACCGCGTGTTTTTCTTCGGCATCCTTCAGTATGATGACCGGCATCTGGGCGATGGCGTCCAATGCAAAACCGTACACCTTCATCTCTAGATACATAAAAGGCCACCCCTCCCAAAATCACACATGCAGGATCTCCCCCTTGAGGATGGTCTGCAACCCCTCGACAATCCTCACGTCCAGCACCCGGCCGGCCAAGGAAGGGTCTCCATCCATGAGCGTCCCGCGATTGCCGCCGGTCCTGCCGAAGAGGCAATCGCCCGAGCTGCTCAGCCCCTCGACCAGCACCCGCTGCACGGCCCCCACGAAACCCTCGTTCCTCGCCAGCGTCGTTTTTTTCTGCGCGGCCTGCAGCCTTTCCAGGCGCCCCAGCTTCTCGGCGTAACCGGTGACGTCAGCCAGCTCGGCGGCCCCGGTCCCCGGACGCGCGGAGTAGATGAAGGAGAAGAGGTCGGCGTAGCCCACTTCCCCCATCAGGTCGAGTGTCCTCTGGAAAGCCTCCTCGTCCTCGCCGGGAAAGCCGACTATCATGTCGCCGGTAAACTGAATCCCCGGACAGGCAGCCTTGAGGTCCGCCACCTTGGCGAGATATCCGGCGCGGGTGTAGCCGCGGTTCATCAGCTTGAGCACCGCGTCGCTTCCGGACTGGGCGGGGAGATGAATGTGGGGGGCGAGCTTCGGTATCTCCGCAAAGCAGGCGATCAGCCGCGGTGAGATGTCCTTGGGATGCGAGGTCGTGAAGCGGATCCGCTCGATGCCGTCGATGGCCGCGACCAGCCGTAGCAGTGCCGGAAAATCGGGCTCGCCCGGGTTCTTGGAGGCGTACGAGTTAACGTTCTGGCCCAGGAGCGTCACCTCGGTGACGCCTGCCGCCGCCAGCGCCGCGACCTCTTCGACCACCTTGGCGGCACTCCTGCTGATCTCGCGGCCGCGCACGTGCGGCACGATGCAGTAGGAGCAGAAGTTGTCACACCCCTGCATGACCGTGACGAAGCGGCTCACGCCCCCCTCGCCCTCCGCAGGCGGGAACAGGTCGAACCTGGCCTCGTCGTCGAGAAAGGCTGTCTCGCTGCTCCGCTTGCCCTCCTCCGCGCCGCTCACCATCTCCTGCAGCAGGTGCAGGTTGTGGGTGCCGAACACCAGGTTCACGAAGGGCGCCTTTTTCAGGAGCCTTTCGCCCTCCTGCTGGGCCACGCACCCGCCCACGCCGATGATGAGTCCCGGCTTTCCCGCCTTCATCGCCTTGAACTTCCCGAGGTGGCCGTAGACCCGCTGCTCCGCCTTCGCCCTGATGCTGCAGGTGTTCAGCAGGATCAGGTCCGCCTGTGCGGAGTCAGCCGTCTGGCCGTACCCGATCCCTTTCATGAGGGCAACTATCTTCTCAGAATCGCTCACGTTCATCTGGCAGCCGAAGGTTTCCAGATAGAGCTGTTTTTGCTGTTTCACGTCGTTTCCCTGATGGTTAAATATATGGATATTACGCAACTTGGCATCGTCCCGTCAACATCTAAAACTTTTTTCTGCCTGAACCGGCAAGCCAAGACGCCTGCGGCAAGAGTAAACCCGATTCGCGCCGCTCTTTCCGGACACCGTGAACATATAACACCTGAGCGGCAAATAAAGTCGCCCCCCCGCGGGAACTGATCAGCGCCGATGGAAATAACCGGGGCGCAACCGGATAAAATGCCGCCCCTCCCATTTCTGGATCGGTCGGGGGAAATTCGGTTTAAAGGCCGGACACTATCCGCCATCTCACGGTTCCGGCATACGCAACAATCATTCAAACATGGCAATATCAGCATAATACGGTTAATGGTCCACTTTATGCTTAGGGTTATCAGTCAAATAGTCAGTCGGGAATGGTATGGCATATTGATTGGCCGGGCATTTCCCCGATTTGCCGCTTGAATTTTTAAGATTTGCATGATAATTTCCCCGGTAAAAAAGGTGGGAATCCTCCAGTATTAGATATACCCCCTGCTCACCCGAGCAAAAAAGAGAAAAGGAGAGAACATGAACCAGATGTTGAAAAAGTATTTGTCAGGCGCGCTGCTTCTGGCGCTAGCCGTACCTGCCAGTGCCATGGCGGACGATGAGGCTATGAAGCTGAAGGTCGACGAACTGACGCGGAAGGTCGCAAAGCTTGAGGATAAGACCCTCAGCAAATGGCTCGACATCGGCGGCGACTACCGGTTCAGACTGGACAGCATGAGGGGACAGACCAAGGCGTATACGGACGCCAACGGCACATTCACCAACGCCGCCAACACGCTGCAGGGAAATTTCTTCGCCGATCCCACGGGACCAACTTTAGCGCCGGGTTTGAATGCGGGGATGCTAAGCGGCCTCATGGGCTTTTCCAACCAGATGAAAACGACCACTACCTTTGCCGGCGCACAGGCGTTTCTGCAGCAGCCTGCAACGCAGCAGATGCTGGGAGGATTGCAGAATTTCGCCCAGCAGGTGCCCGCCTACAAGCCTAACAACGACACCCTCTACACCAACCGCCTCGGCATCGACCTGCATGCCAAGGCGACCAAGGATGTGACGGTCAACGTGCGCCTGGTTGCCTACAAGACGTTCGGCTCCCAGGATGATTCCGCCGTCACCAATGGCGGCAGCACACCGTTTTTCGCTGACCGGGTCGGAACCTTCGACGGCACCCTGGGGCACGTCCCCTCCTCCAGCCTTTTGGACGTGGACCGCGCCTTTGCCACCTGGGCCAACATCGCGGACCAGCCGGTCTGGTTCTCGGTCGGACGCCGCCCCTCCACCAACGGTGCACCCTCTAACCTGCGCATGAACAACGAGCGCCCCGGCAACGGCGGGACCCCGGCGCTGCTGGTCGACTACGCCTTTGACGGAATGACCATCGGCTATGCTCCCGACATCGACGGACTCCC
>JGI24146J20443_1002148_pt1 | contig 11075 bp, 10 predicted proteins | sample BarGraIncub1131A_FD_20443 | JGI IMG/M metagenome (IMG submission 20443) | reverse complement strand
TTCATTCTACTTTTCAGACATAGATAACTTCCGGCTTCAACCGGATTGCAAATTTCTCTTCCACAGCACAAATAACAGCATCGGCAAGACGTATGATGTCCATAGCTTCAGCATCTCCGGTATTGACCAGCACCAGCGGCTGCTTCTCATAGACAGCCGCATGTCCCAACGATTTTCCTTTCCATCCCGTCTGCTGAATGAGCCAGGCTGCGGGAATCTTCATTCCATCTCCCGCAGGATAGGAAGGAATATCAGGATAGTCGTGTTTCAACGCTTCAAACAAAGCAACAGAAACCACAGGATTCATAAAATAGCTCCCTGCATTGCCCAGCACCTTCGGATCAGGCAACTTCTGCTGACGAATGTCAATGATATGATCGCGCACTTTCTGAAGGGTGATCTCTTTGCCTGGTTCAAAGGCAGCAGAGATATTACCATACGAGAGATTGAGCACCGGATGCTTCTTAAGTTCATACGACACATGTGTCACAATATACTGATCTTTCAAAGAGTTCTTAAAGATGCTTGAACGATATCCGTAGCCGCATTCCCTATTCTCAAATACTCGTTCGGAATAATTCTTCCGGTCGATGGTATATACATTGCGGATCAGATCCTTTGCCTCCACTCCATAGGCACCAATGTTTTGAATGGCAGATGCACCTACTTCACCTGGAATCAGCGAAAGGTTTTCCGCACCACCCCATCCCTGAGCAACCACAAAAGCTACAAAATCATCCCACACCACCGCCGCTCCCACCTTCAGACAGATAGTATTCTCATCTTCCTCCATCACTTCCATCCCTTGTATGGCTGAATGAAGTACGGTTCCCTCAAATACCGGATTAGTAAAAAGCAGGTTACTCCCACCTCCTATCTGCAATACCCGCTCATCAGGAGAACAAGAACGGAGGAATTGCTGTAGCTCGGCTATAGAGGAATACTCCACGAAATGTCTGGCTACCGCCTTCATTCCAAAGGTATTGTATTGCAGGAGTGAGAAATCGTGTTCAATGCGCATATCCATAGACTCAATGAAAAAAGGCTGTCTCACAAATCAATCTTCTGATCAGCGAGACAGCCTTCCTGTATGTTGATAAAAGGTCGTTTATTTCTTCGCGTCAGCCATCAACTTCAATTGCCATTTCCAGGCAGAGGCCAATGTATCTTCTACAGTCTCAGAGGCTGTCCAGCCAAGCACTGTATTTGCTTTTACCGGATCAGCCCATACCTGTTCGATATCACCTTCACGTCTTCCAACAATCTTATAGTTCACTTTAACGCCGGTTACTTTCTCGAAAGTAGTCAATATTTCAAGTACGGAAAGTCCGCGTCCAGTACCCAGGTTAAATATCTCAACCGGTTCCAGACACTTATCCTGAATCATACGATCCACAGCGATCACGTGAGCCTTAGCCAAGTCAACAATATTGATATAGTCGCGGATACATGACCCGTCAGGCGTGTTATAGTCATCACCATAGACACTTAGCTGTTCGCGGATGCCGGCAGCAGTCTGAGTTACAAACGGGAGCAGGTTCTGAGGCACTCCGTTGGGTAGTTCGCCAATGATTGCGGTTGGATGAGCTCCAATCGGATTGAAATAGCGAAGGATAATGCTCTTAAAAGGTGCTCCTGAGGTGATCGTATCATTGATAATATCCTCGCAGATTGCTTTTGTGTTTCCGTAAGGCGACATAGCTTTTTGGCGTGGAGCAGATTCAGTAACAGGAAGATATTCTTTATCAGGCTGACCATATACTGTACAAGATGAAGAAAAAACAAATCCCTTTATATAATACTTAGGCATCAGTTCCATCAGATTAACGACAGATACCAGGTTGTTATGATAATATTTCAGCGGCATTTTTACTGACTCTCCTACTGCTTTGAAAGCAGCAAAGTTGATGATACCCAGGATTCCCGGATACTGCTCGAAGAAATCCTCCAGCGCTGCTTTATCACACACGTCGATCTCTTTAAATGCAGGACGGATACCTGTGATTTTCTCAATACCATCCAATACCTCAATATTTGAGTTTGAAAGGTTATCAATGATAATTACTTCATATCCCGCATTCTGCAGCTCTACAGTTGTGTGTGAGCCGATGTAACCAGTGCCACCAGTTACTAAGATTTTACCCTTTGACATAATTATTCTGTATATTATAGTACGCGAATCACAAACTTTTTGGATATCGTTTTGCCTTTATATAATCGTTGATCTTAAGCACCAGGGGCACTCTGTCATCAGTAGAGGCCACGCCCAGCCACTCTGACGGAGTAATCCGGACATTTACCTTCACCTTCTCCTGAACAAGAAGCGTATTGATCATTTCAGTAATCGTGTAGCACATCTTCTCGTTCTTTTCGCAATGTAGATGGATTTTATCAACAAACATTTCTACATAGTTGAATATATCCGGATCCACCGCCCACATATTGATGGATGTAATGCTTTTACCGTCTATTTCTGTTCGTTTATTATCTTTGTTCTTATACACCACATTACCACCGGTCATCTCAACCTCCACATGATCAATAATAGAATTCAGGTTATTGTCCTCATCCATGATGCAAATTCCTCTTGTTAAAGGAGAGGTTTCAGAAAGAGTCTTCCGAAGCTCAAATGCAACGTTGAAATAATTGGAGGGAGAGACTTTTGTCAGGGCATCAGCAAGTATTTCAAAACTTTCCTTTCCGTAGAAATCCTCTGCATTTACCACACCAAAAGGGTCTGAAAGCATTTCCCTACCCGCCCACAACGCACAAATTGAGCTCCAAGGGTATGGAGATTTAATCTTATTGCCGGGATCAGCATTGTCTTTATCCTGAACGAGACATTCGATAGAAACGCGTCCTTCGTATTTTGAGAGAATAAGTTGTCTAAATTCTTTTTCAAAGGCAGAATAGATGACAAATACAATCTTACCGAAGCCGGCACGGCAAGCATCAAAGACGGTGTAATCAAGTATTGTTTCCCCATTCGGACCGATACTTTCCTGTTGTCTCATTCCACCATATTTATTGCCGAGTCCGGCAGCTAACACAAACAACGTTGGTTTTATCATATATATATCGACCAGATTAAGACGCAAAGATACTATTTCTGAAGTAGAAAAAAAATAGTTGTATCCTTTTTTAGAGAAAAGGATACAACTATTTACTTGATTATTTTGCCCTCTGGGCTTATACCAATCCGGCAAATCCCATGAATGCCATGGCAAGCAGTCCGGCGGTAATAAGTGCGATTGGAAAACCCTGCAATCCTTTGGGAATATTGCTCAATGAAAGCTGTTCGCGAATGCCTGCAAATAGCACCAAAGCCAATGAAAAACCGATGGCTGTGGAGAACGCAAAAACGACCGATTCAAGCAGATTATAATCTTTCTGAATCACAAGAATAGCTACACCAAGTACACAGCAGTTTGTCGTAATCAATGGCAAGAAAACACCCAATGCCTGATAAAGCCCCGGAGAAGTTTTTTTCAAGATAATCTCAACCATCTGAACCAATGCGGCAATGATAAGGATAAACGCCAGTGTCTGAAGGAAACCGAGTCCCAGCGGATTCAGTACATAAATCTGTGTCAGATAGGTAACTATCGTAGAAAGAGTCAATACAAATGTTACTGCGGCACCCATGCCGATAGCAGTGTCAATCATCTTGGAAACTCCGAGAAACGGACAGATCCCCAGAAATTGAGCCAGTACGATGTTATTAACAAAGACGGCTGCGATAAACATCATTATATAGTACATAATCTCTTGTTTTATTTATTAACGTTCCTCAACTTATTCACGACTGCGATGAGGTATCCCAAAGCAATGAAGGCACCCGGTGCCAACACGAAGACAAGCATGCCATAGTGTTCCGGAAAAAGAGTAAAGCCGAAGGCCTTACCGGTGCCCAGTATCTCACGGATGGATCCAAGCAGCGTAAGAGCCATCGTAAAACCAAGGCCGATTCCCAATCCATCGAGCGCTGAATCAATCACGCTGTTCTTGCATGCGAAAGATTCAGCACGGGCAAGTACGATACAGTTTACGACAATCAAAGGAATAAATAGTCCGAGACTAGCATACAGAGTTGGGACATATGCCTTCATAAGCATATCCAGTGTGCTCACAAATGCAGCGATGATAACTACAAAGATAGGGATACGAACTTTATCCGGCACCATGTTCTTGACCATGGAGATCGCAGCATTCGAGCCAATCAATACAAACGACGTGGCCAGTCCCATTCCCAAACCATTGATAGCTGACGAGGTCGTTCCCAAAGTCGGACACATACCCAGCAGCAGCACGAATGTAGGATTCTCTGTAATGAGACCGTTCATTAATATCTTAAACTTATTCATAATCATTCTTTATTTTTGATCAGGTTCTTCTTGTGATGTTGCCCCTGTGCTACCATCACCACTTGCATTAAAAGCACTTTTGTAAGCCTTATTTATCGCATCGGCAAATGCACGGGATGATATCGTGGCGGCAGTAATTCCATCCACGCATCCTTCAGTGTTCACCTTCTTGGATATTTTCAATCCATCCTTTCCGGGCACCTTTCCAATCACGCTCTGACTATTTTTATCCGTACGGAACCACTCATCCATCTTGGACCCAAGCCCCGGAGTTTCCGTATGGTGAATCACCTTATAATTGACGATTTCACCTTTAACGTCAAAGCCCACAATTACTTTGATGACTCCGCCAAATCCTTTGTCTGAGAATGTTTGTACAGCCAAACCTACCGGCGCGCCACCCTTCTTTGCGGGGAATACATTCAATGTATCACCGTTTGAATCGGTCACAATATAGGTTTCGCTAACAGGATCGTTGTCAAACTCAGGAAGTACAGCCTTGATAGCATCTATTTGCTTTGCCTTGTCAGTTGCTTCAATGGCTTTTTTTGTAAGCTCATTGACACTGGCCAAAACTCCTGTGGCAACCACGGTAACACCTGTGAGTACCAGGAACATATTTTTAAATGTTGATTCCAGTCCAGCCATTATTTCTTCTCCTCCCCAAATCTTTTAGGTTTGATATACATATTGATAAGCGGTGTGAAGGCGTTCATAATCAGAATTGCAAATGAAACACCTCCCGGATAAGCACCGAAAGCACGAATCAAGATAGTAATTATTCCGATTCCTACCCCATACACTATCATCCCTCCCTTTGACATCGGAGATGTGACATAATCCGTTGCCATATATATAGCTCCCAGGATCAATCCACCTGTAGTCAGATGAATCATCGGAGAAGCATATTTTACCGGATCCACACCATATAAGATACCCGTAAACAAAGCTACCGTTACGAAAATAGTTACAGGTATATGCCAGGTAATAATCTTCTTGTACAGTAAAAAGACAAAACCTATCAGCAGAGCATACACGGATACCTCTCCGATACTACCACCTTTGTATCCCATCAGAATATCCTGCATTTCAGGTAAAGAGTGTCCCCCTTCCTTGAGAATCGTCAGCGGAGTGGCAGCCGTTATCGCATCCAGATATACAGTCAACTGTCCCGGCTCCGGCCAACTTGTCATTTGTACAGGAAAGGAAATAAGTAAAAAAACACGTCCGACAAGCGCCGGATTAAAAATATTGTTGCCCAATCCACCAAATGACATCTTGCCGACACCAATAGATACAAGGGCTCCGATCAGAATTATCCAGACAGGGATGTTTGAAGGAAGATTGAAAGCCAGCAGCAAACCTGTCAGCATGGCCGAACCGTCAAAAGTAGTCGGTTTGGTGTTCAATATATACTTCTGAATCAGGTATTCAAACCCTACACAAGCAATCACAGAGGTCAGACTTACGATAAACGCTCCCAATCCAAAGAAGAGTAACGAGACAAGGTAAGCGGGAATCAGTGCGATCATCACCCCATACATATTTTTCGACACACTATCTCCACTATGTATATGTGGAGAAGGCGATATAACCAATTTATTTTCCATACATCTGCTTATTATTTCTTTCTGTTACGGATGATTGTTCCCACCTTCGATTTCCCCAAACGGATATAATCAAGCAACGGACGGTGTGCCGGACAGGTAAAGTTACAGGAACCACATTCAATGCAATTCATGACCAGTTCCTTTTCCATCTCTTCAAACATTCCTCTTTCTGCCAGTGTGCCCAACAAGAAAGGTTCCAGTCCCATGGAGCAAGCAGAAGTGCATTTTGCACAGCGGATGCAGGAAGATGCTTCTTCACGTTGTGACTCTTTACGAAGCATCAACAATACACCTGAGCTTCCTTTAGTTATAGGAATGGATGTATTGACCAATGCTTTGCCCATCATCGGCCCACCACCAATTACCTTGCCCGTATCTTCGGGAAGTCCCCCGGCAGCCTCGATCAACATAGATATCGGAGTACCAATACGTACCTTGAAGTTCGAAGGATGAGCCAGACTCTTACCGGTCACAGTCACCACTCTTTCGATCAAAGGTTTGTTTTTCATCACAGCCTGATATACTGCGAAAGCAGTACTCACGTTTTGTACCACAGCTCCGGTAGCAATTGGAAGAGCNCCACTTGGCACCTGGCAANAGATCANAGCATCGATAAGTTGCTTCTCACCACCCTGTGGATATTTCATTTGCAAAGGACAGACTTCGATACCTTTGTATTCACGAGCCANAAGTCCGAGATTNNCNATAGCGTCCTTTTTATTATTTTCAATAGCGATGATCGCTTTGGTTACGTTGATGGCTTTCATCAGCAGTCGGACACCGACCAGTATCTCTTTGCCTTTTTCCATCATCAGCGCATGGTCGGCAGTAAGATACGGTTCACATTCCACGCCATTAATGATCAGTACATCAGCTTTCATCCCTGATGGAGGAGTTAGCTTTACATGAGTCGGAAAAGTAGCTCCCCCCAATCCCACTATTCCATTCTCAGATATTTTTCGGAGAATTTCCTCCATTGAAAGGGAGTCAATATTGGAAGAAAGTTCTTCGCTGCGATCAATGACTGATTCCCATTCATCACCTTCCACATCAATGAATACAGCAGGTTTGCGATATCCGCTGGCATCCACCACCGTGTCAATCTTTGCTACGGTGCCGGATACTGAAGAATGCACATTGGCAGAGACAAAACCTCCTGCTTTTGCAATCAATGTGCCCACCTTCACCTTCTCACCTTTAGCCACAATAGCCAGTGTAGGTGCACCGAGATGCTGAGAAAGAGGAATGACCACTTGGGCAGGCAACGCAAGTTGCTCAATCTTCTTTCCTGCAGACAATTTATTTTCAGGTGGATGAATACCACCTATTCTGAATGTCCTCAACATGTATTTTTAAGTCTATTAGTTGTTAATATCTTCTATCCGATTACACTGCTTCTACCATGTCAACCTTTTTCAGAGGAAAGTTCAGTTCATGAATAGCATTTGTCGGACATACTTCCACACACTTACGGCATAAACGGCATTTGTTATAATCGATATATGCCAGATTATTTTCAATGGTGATAGCATCAAATTCGCATACCTTTTCACACTTTCCGCATTCGATGCAAGAAACCTCGCAAGCTTTTCTGGAAAGAGAACCTTTCTCTTTATTCACACAGGAAACGAAGATACGTCGTGATTTCGGACCTTTCTTACGAAGTTCGATGATAGATTTGGGGCACGCTTTGACACAAGCACCACAAGCAATACAAGTCTCTTCGACCACCTCTGGCAGACGAGTTTCCGGATTCATGTGAATGGCATCAAACTTACAAACATCCACACAATCGCCACAACCCAGACATCCGTAACTACAATTGGTATCGCCGCCATAAAGTGCTGATACCACCGCACAAGAAGTCGCCCCGTCATACACGTTGGTGCGTGGACGAAGGGCACAAGTACCGTTACACCGTACTACAGCAATCATTGGTACAGCCTCTTTTGCTTCTTTTCCTAATATCGCAGCTACTTTTGACATCACGCCTGCTCCGCCAACCGGACAATACATTTTACTGAAATCTTCTGCATTCACGCATGCCTCGGCAAAAGCATGACATCCGGGATTTCCGCAACCACCACAGTTGGCAGCCGGTAATGCCTCTTCAATCTGAGCGATACGAAGATCTTCAAAAACTGCAAACTTCTTTGCAGCAAAAAATAGAATAACAGCACTCAATGCCCCGATGGCTCCCAAAGTAATAATGGCTATAAGTATCAAATTCATTGCTATGTATTTTAATTATTGATTTTTTCGATGGTGAAAGAGAAGTTCTTCCTCAATTGGGATTTAAACAAACTGAGTATTATATAATATGGTATCAGGATGGCCAATGAGAGAAGGCCGGAGACTAATTCAGATGTTTGAAGCGAAGAAAGCAGGATGAGGGAACAAACCATCAGTATGAATGGTAAAAAAAAGGCCAAGAAGACAGCTTTCAGTCCCCAAGATCGTCTTCCGTAGAGTGAAACTTTGTCGCCCGGCCGATAGGTGCATCCGTCCGGAAACACATCAATGACCCGTTCTTTTTGATCAACTGATGAGCAGACTCCCTTCGCATGACATCCGGAACAAGCAGATACCTGAAGTATCCTCACCTTCACCGCAATATCCGAGACACTGTCTATAATACCTTCATGTACAATACTCTCACTCATTTTTGCTATCTCAACATTACATTTCGGGGCAAAAGTAACCAATATTTATGAATCATACTCACGTTTCTTCCATTATTATCGAAAAAACAAACCCAACGCATCTTAATAAAAACAAATCATCTATCTTTGTTTCTTTTAAATGACATATTAACTACAAACTTAGAGCCTATGAAAACAATGTTTTTTCAAGCTGCTGCCCTGATGCTGATTATAACTGGTTGTAGCACAAAAGTATCTGGTCCGGATAAGCAGACAAAGTTACAATTTGATGTAAAGGAAGGGATTCCTACCTATTCTCTTTCATATAAAGGAAAGACTTTGATCGAAGATTCTCCTCTGGGACTCGAAACCTCCGCCGGAAGTTTCTCCAAAGAGATGAAATTGGTCGACAGAGGTAAACCACTACTTTTCAGCAAGTCATACAAACTTGATCGTGGCAAAGCCTCGCAGATAATATATACTGCCAATGAGGTGACTTACACATTGGAGAATAAAGATGGAAAAGAGATGCGTATCATTTTCCGTATCAGCAATAATGATGTGGCTTTCTGTTACCAGATATATGCTGATAGCATCACTAAAAGCTGCATCGTAAATAGTGAAGCTACAGCTTACGATTTTCCTGAAGGTACGACCACCTTCATTACTCCCCAGGCTCCTCCGATGAGCGGATGGAAAGAGACTAAGCCTAGTTACGAGGAGCACTACACAGAAAATGAGCCTGTTGGCAAACCATCACAATATGGAATAGGGTTTACCTATCCCGCACTGTTTAAGGTGGGTGAAGCTGGCTGGGTACTGATTAGCGAAACAGATGTGGACAGCCGCTACGTAGGCACCTGCCTGAGCGAAGGAACGAAAGAAGGACTCTACAAAGTTCAATTTCCACAACAAGGGGAAAATAATGGTCAGACACCCAACACTGTGACAGCTGTTCTCCCTTTGCAAACACCGTGGCGTACCATCACACTTGGTGATAATCTGAAGCCAATCGTTGAGACAACAATCGCCACAGACCTTGTTTCTCCGAGATATAAAGCTTCAGAAAAATATATGCCGGGCCGGGCCACATGGAGCTGGCTGGTTTGGCAAGACAACAGCATCAATTATGAAGATCAGATCAAGTTCATTGATCTGGCGGACTCTCTAAACTTTGAATATGTGCTCATCGACAACTGGTGGGATGCCAATATTGGTCGTGAAAAAGTAGCTGAACTAGCCAGATACGCTGCCGCTCATAACGTTCGCCCAATCCTTTGGTACAATTCCAATGGTAGTTGGAACAATGCTCCGCAGACTCCTCAGGATTGCATGGACACTCCCGAGGCTCGTGCTAAAGAAATGACATGGATGCAAAGTATCGGTATCAAAGGTATCAAAGTGGACTTCTTCGGCGGGGATAAACAGTCCACGATGAAACTCTATGAGGATATCTTGAAAGATGCAAACAACTACGGAATCTGCGTAAACTTTCACGGTGCCACTCTGCCTCGCGGTTGGGAACGTATGTATCCAAACTATATGACTTCTGAAGCAGTCTATGGTATGGAGAACTGTATTTTCACCCAAGAAGCTTCCAATAAAGAGCCCATGCACTGTGCGATGCTTCCTTTCACCCGCAATGCTGTTGGTCCGATGGACTTTACGCCGACTGTGCTTAACAATCGTATGAGCAAAGATCAACAGAACGGATCGAGACGCCGCACTTCAGCAGCCTTTGAGCTTGCTCTTCCGATTGTATTCTTCTCACCAATCCAGCACTTCGGACTTACTCCCGACAATCTTCTTGTGCCGAAGGACTCTACGGGCTCCACGGATAAAGTTTCTGTAACAACTTCCTCACCGGACGTAAAACTAGAAATCGGTGTACTTCCGAAAGATCCCAATCAGCCATACTTCGTGACAGAATATCTNAAAAGGGTGCCCACCACTTGGGATGAAACAAAGTTTATTGAGGGTTTCCCGGGTAAATATTGCGTNATTGCGCGTCGCAGTGGTGAAAAGTGGTACATCGGTGCCATCAATGGTGATGTTGTTGAACGTAAGATTGATTTGGATCTCTCCTTTATGGGTAAAGGTAATGTGATTATCCTTTTGGATGCGAATAGGGAAAAAGAAAGTCTCATGTGGATGGAACTGGTAAAGAAAGAGAAAGGCAAGATCACGCTGACGTTGAAACCGGAAAGTGGTGCGGTACTCTATACAAAGTAAGAAGCATAGAAACAGACAAAAAAGGCTGCTCGATGATGGGCAGCCTTTTTTGTCTGTAATAATAGTTCGTTTACACGTCTATGCCGATAAACGTCTTCAGGAGATATCCGATCAGGAAGCTCACTCCCGCCACACTAAAACTCAGTATAGCCATCTCTGTAAAACGACTGCGGAAACTCTCACCACGAGCCACCGCATAATAATAATTGAAGAGCGCGATGATGATC
>JGI24146J20443_1002145_pt1 | contig 11100 bp, 9 predicted proteins | sample BarGraIncub1131A_FD_20443 | JGI IMG/M metagenome (IMG submission 20443) | reverse complement strand
CCTTTCGCCTCCGGATGCCTGACCGGCGCCGGATCGATGATGAAACCGCGGTACATAGAGTATTCCTGGAAGGTTCGGTTGAAGACCGGCTCATAGCGGTCGCTCTTCACCACTGCGGCCTTCATGTTGTCTATGATGAGGCGTCTGGTGATTCCGCCAAACGATTCCCACGCCTCCTCGATGCCCGCGATCAGGGCGTCCAGGTCCTGACGGTGGGTTAGATAGACGTACTGGTGGCGGCTGGACACCAGCGTCACGACGAGGGCATGGAGAACCCGCTGTTTTCCTGCACCTGGGTCGTAGACCATTCCCATGCGGCCGAAGTCTACCTGGGCAACTTCGCCAGGCAGTGTATCGGCCATACGCACCGTCACCTTCGGCCCGCCGAAACCAAACTCGTCCCGGGCATAGCGGTACAGGGCGCTGTAGCTGACGGTTACGCCCATGCGACCCAGTTTGATATGTGCCTTGGTCAAAGTGAGTTCATCCTTCTCAAGCCAGTGGCCGATCAGGTCGCGATGGGGAAAAAGCGGTGCCGCAGCCGTCGTCGAGGAGGCCGTCTTCTGCACCGAGCCATGTACCGAGCGGAAAACCGCTGCCGCTATTTCGGGCAGATGTTCGTCAGCAATGCTATCGCGGAAGCCGTGCTCGGCGGCAAGGCGAAGGTAGTTGCGCACGGTGTTCTTGGCCATGCCGGTGGCCCGGACGATGCGCTTGATGCCGTCCTGAGCCTTCTTGCGTCGTAAAACGTCGAGAATATCTGTCACGCCGTACTCCTTGTGTGCCATGCCGCCCTCCGATCCGATGATAGAAAGGAGGCATGATACATGTTGTAGCCGGCGCCGTGCTAGGGGGGCAATGCTCGTGAAAAATTTATGCCTGAGGGGGGTCAATGCTTTTGAAAACGGATGGGGTCAATGCTCCTGAAAAATCAGGACCTGGAGGGGGTCAACGCTCGTGAAAAATCACAGCAAAGAACATCGGGATTACCATTACCGAATTGAGCCACGTTCTGCATGTCTCTAGCCACACCCTCATGCGTCATAGGGGCAAGCTGTTAGACAAGCATCTTTCGGATCACTTGATGATGATTGGTACAGTGGTTGCTCGGTGCACGGAACTGTTCCAAAGCAATGAGAAGGCCTCCCGTTGGCTAAAGAGTACTATCCTGGCGCTTGGGAATAGCCGACCTCTCGACCTGCTAGATACCACCGCTGGCGCGACTATGGTTCTCAACCTCCTTGGGAGAATTGAGCACGGAGTTGTCTCTTAGCAGTCAATTTACCTTGTGAAGTCACTGGAGAAGGCTCTCGTCGGTATGGGGTTGGCAAGAAGGGTTTGAGGGAGCTAGTGAAGGAGGGTATTGGGAGAGGATTAGAGATCGTTGCTGAGAGGGCCTTCAGGTGGGCTTTAGGGGGATGAGAGGCTTGGCAGTGTCCATGATACTCCGGAAGGCTATCTCGTTGATCCTGGGATACCCTGGCCGTCGTAGACCATAAGATCATAGAGTATGGAGAGGGCTTTGAGAGGGGATCTGTTGCGGTTTGCGATATGATGCCGATTGCAATGGTACGGAGAGGTGTCCAGTTGTCTAAAGTGGGGAGGGGTAGTCTGACGGTTTGCGATATGGTGCCGGTAGGAAAGGTCTGGGAGAAGGGGGTAAGAGGGGTCTTGAGAGGGGGAGAGGCTTGGCAGTGTCCATGATACTCCGGAATGAGATCAATGATGATCCTGGGGAGTGGTGGCCGTCTTAGACAACCAGGCATGCCTTCACCACCCCTGTGGCACGGAGATATGCGAAAGGTGGGACTTAAGTTGGCTCTGAGTGTTACTGATGGGAACATGGAGGGTGCTGTATTATAAATTATTTAAATTTCAAAACCATTAGCTCTGGTGGGTGTGGCCTTAGGTGAGCAACTTTCACATAATCCGCTGTTCAGAAATGTAAGGGGTATATAAACCTTTCCGCATTTCGAGCAGGTGGTTTGTGTTAATTGATCGATGGGTTGCAAAGCGGTACCCCCCACTAATATTTGCCTTGATGAATATTTGGAAAGATCTATAATCCCTGCTCGTGTTGAACTTTCAGCTGAAACTTGGAGCTTCGCAATTTCTTTATTAATATCTCCTAGTTTCTTTTCATTTTCCTTTAAAAGCTGTTGCAGAGCATTGTCTTTATCCTTTCCTTGTTTCTCCAACTGATCCCTAAGGCTTTCCTTCTCAGCTAATATTGTGTCAAACTCAGCTTCCTTTTCTTCTATTGCATCATAATTTACATCAAGGAGATCAGTTATTCCTGGTATTATGTCGTTCCATTCCCTTGTCGCATTTGCAATATCTTTTTCTAATAGTTCAACAAGGTTAATTGTTTCAGCAGGATCTGAATGACTTTTTATTCTTCTTACTATGTTCCTAGCCTTATGACGAATAAGTGCTAAGTTCCTTACTGCTGAGGAACCTTTTTTTGAAAGCAAAGTATTTCCAGAGTAGTTTTTATATTTATCAGAAAAAATACCCCCAGCTACTCCGGCAAAAATTGAAGCTAAGACTTGTAAGGTGTATATAATACCTTGGTATGACTTATTAATGAAAAGTGGGCTAGATAAACCCGTAAGAGTGAGTAATAACACAATTATAAGATACGGAGAAGCCATTATCTCACCAAACATTTTCCATTCTTCTTTTGCTTGCATGGTATCTCCTCTGTTTTCTGTTAACTAATTACTCAAAATTTTTAGTTATCAGTTATTCAACATTTCCCAGCAGGAATTATATTACAAATTTCATAGGATGTATATCAATAAGTCGTCACAACCGAGGACAACACCTTGTAACCATTGAAGTCCTCCCGCAGATCAGGAAGACAGGTGGCTACATCCCCATGACTCTGAGATGTCTGAGGAAGAGATCAGTACTAGCGTTCATGGCTAAGGCATTCATGATCGCCCAGGTGGACATCAAGTGTTTCTTAAGGTGGTCTTTGGCTTCCTCTCAGAACACTCCGATAAAAATTTCGTACAAAAATCTGAGAGGGTATATTGCCCAAGGCGAGAGCCACCTCCCCCCATACACCCTCGCCACCTGCTGTTAGTCGCAATCCGTCAGGGCTCCGGCGGTCTGTTCCGCAAAGCCAATCAGCTGGCCCGGGGTGCCATCGTGGCCGCCGCCAGAAGCGAATCCACGGCCGTTGCGGCAGAACCCGTCCTCGTTGGAAGCGAAGCTGGAGGAACTGAGCGACCAAGTGGGTGAGGGCCGCCGCCAACACTCGACGAGTTGAGGTCAAAATGAGCAGCTCGCGCTTACCGCCCACTGTATAGCATCGACCAAGAAACGGAAGCTGTCGCCATGATCTGGTGTTTATTTGCCTCGCTTTCCAATTCCTGATTTCCAGGGAAGATTTTAAAGAAGGGTTGTTGTCGGTGGATTTCGCTTAGTGCTGGATATGACAAGGGAAAGGAACCGTCCCGGTCAGGCAGGATCTCGCTTATAGTGAACATTCTTGGAGTTGAAAGGAGAGGCATCAAGGGAGGGGTGAACCGTCGGCGGTTTGCGGAGGAGCTGGCGGTGGCCGGGGTGTTCGTGATACGACCTGGTACAAAAGGAAATCGGATGAAACAACGGGACCTGCAGGCCCTTGAAGAAAAAGCTCGATCAATTCAAAGGCGCCGCGGTTTGCGAGGGATCTGTGATTGGCTGGAGGAACTGGCCGGGCGCTGGGGTTTTGATGGCGTTGCATGGGTGGTACTGGAGGGACGGAATGATGCGGATATAAAAGGGCCTGTGGGGGGATGATGGCTGCCGCAGGCGGGATAGGTCGGGGTGGGTAGGGTTATTTACTAAAATAGCAATAGCAGCCCATCGAGCCCTCGTGGCCGATGAGATGGGATCCGTTCATACTGGGCGCGCCGTCGTCGATCCTGAACGATTTACCGTAGCGTTCAAAAATAAGGGCCTGGTCTTGGAACTGTACCGGGATGTTTAAAGCTGGTAATTCGCTCAGCGGGAACAAAATGCGAGGATTCTCATCTTTCCACGTATCAAGCCGGGCGACACTCTCAGCAGCCTTTACGACATCTGCAGCAGCCCATATAGCCTCTCTGGCGGCCTTTTCCTGCCGGAGCCTAACACCCTTGTCTATAGATGCCTGGTTTGCTTGATGTTTTGCGATATTCAGCCTGTCATTCAGTCCCGAGTGCTGAGCGATCCCGAATACTTGAATGGCGATCAGAAACAACAAGCACGACTGGTCGCGCTACGCGCAGCCGAGAAGAACTGGAGAAGCGAGTACGTTCGGTGCTTAAATGGCTTCAATTACGACCTGAATGCATTCGCTCTTATTCCCGTCGCTCCAAAATCGCTTATGCGGCAGATTTGGGGCATTAAATTGCCGGATTAATCCTGCTCAAGATATGTACCTTCTACAGCATGGATCAGATCAACAACAAGTGCATTATATGGAGTCGCTACCCCGTATAGCTTTGCTTGCTCAACAATGGCGCCATTCATCTTGTCAATTTCAGTTTTTACCTTTCGTTTTCTGTCTTGATACATGGAAGAATAGCCTTCTCCGGCTATCTCACAGACATGGCGTACTGTTTCCATAACCTCACGTCGGTCAAAGTAGGTTCCATCCTCCTCTGCAACATTGACTGCTTCGTATATTATTCTCTTGGCAAAATCCCAGGCGTATTTATTCTGGCTCATAAAACCGATTTTTGTTTCCAGTAGTGCGGTCAGTGTATTGACAGAAATGTTGACAAATAATTTACTCCATATAATTCGTTGAATGTTATCGGACACTTCGGCTTCCAGGCCAGAAGCCATTAGTACAGCTGCAATAAGCTTATCTGAATTGGAATCTGGCTCCATGGCTCCAATCGTGGTCACGCCGCTGCCGGTATGATGAATTTTACCCAGCCCTATTCCTACACTGTTATGCTTGGAAGTGCCTACAATAATATTTTCTTTTTTAGTGAAATTCATGATGTCACGATCATTGCCGGCTCCGTTTTGTAAAGTCATGACAATTGTATGCTCACCAATTAGAGATTTATTTGCTTTGACTGCTTCATAAGTATCTATTGATTTTACAAATACAATCACTAAATCAACTATGCCTATATCGGTTCCGCTAAGAACTGCTTTAATATGATAAGAAGCCTCTATGCTATTCTCCAGCATGGTTAATCCATTAACGTTTATTACCTCGACCTGAGGCTCATAATAATCTATTAGTATTACCTCGTTTTGGGCTGATAGGTATGCTCCATACAAGCACCCCATCGCTCCGGCTCCTATAATTGCTATTCTCATAGACACACTCCGTATTAGATTAAAGGGCCACTGAATAAGATAATTCCAAAGTTATTCTTGAATAAATTACTCAAATTCAAATAGTAAGTGCAACTTTCAAAGGCTTTGTTGCACAACATCAGGCACGTTGGCTACTTGAGTCTGGCATCAAAACCGGGCCTATCAATCAGATTGTGTAGTGCGCCGGGAGAGCGGCAAGGAGTAAGGAGTGAAAGTCTCCGCCAGTATAGTGCGGCTCGCTGCCTCATTTGAACCTCCCCGTAATAGAGGAGACGTTGTCAACGGCTGAAGAGCTTGCTTCCCAGTCCGAGCAACTCCAGGAAACCATTGGCTCTTCCAAATCGGGGAGGAGTAAACCCGGCCCCAAACCGGCAGTCAAAGCGGCGGCACTGGCTAAAGGTTTCCGGCTGACCCATGCTGTTACCTCGGGGGCCGCCTTGGAGAGGAAAACACTGACGAGGCCTTCGAGAAATTCTGATTCGGTCTTGGAGCCTCGCCGCACAGTCCAGGGGTGGGCCTGTTTGCTTAGCGTCAGCGGAACTCAGCAGCAGAGTTGAGTACCCTACTACTACGTGGGGGTGGGTCAATAGAACCCCAATGTTGGGCCGTGGTTCCATCCGGTCTCAACAAATTCGTCTGAGAAAAGAGGGGGCTGGGAGAATTTCCCAGCCCCCTCTTTTTTAGATAAAGTCAAGAATCGGGCCATAAGTCTCAGCATAGCCGCTTTTTATGCTGTTGTGTGGTACTAATGATTGTACGCAATGTGCCCTCGAAAAAACAAGGATTTTACGCAGCTTGTCGGATGAGGCCAAGAGGGGCTACTGTCCTACCATAGACCTCATTAATAACCTGTGCCAGCCCTGCATATACTGCAGACATGCCGCAGAATATCCCTTCGTAACCGGCGATGATTTTGAGGATGTGATTTCCAGTTGCATCACCAGCCGCCAGGAGAAAAAACAAAACCGTCAACGAGCCAAACACGACCTGTAACGCCTTGTTCATTTTTAAGGTGCCAATAAAGAGAACCGCAGTAAAAATTCCCCACATTGTAAGGTATGCGGTCATCGCGGAGTCATCAGGCGCTTGGGTGTATCCCGTCTTTGGCAGGATGATGAGGGCGACCAGGGTCAGCCAGAAGAGGCCGTAGGACGTAAACGCAGTCGCACCAAATGTATTGTTTTTCTTCCATTCCATAATACCGACAATGATCTGGCCAAGACCTCCGTAGAAAATTCCCATGCTAAGTATCATGGAATCAAGTGGAAACAGTCCCGCGTTGTGCAGATTAAGCAGAACTGTCGTCATGCCGAAGCCGACCAGCCCAAGAGGCGCCGGATTTGCCGTAGTATCATTGATAGCAAAGGTTGTAGCTCCGTCCTTTATAATCGAACTAGCCATATTAAGTAATCTCCTCGTTATGTTGTGGTTTGTGCAAAGTCACGATTACAATCGGGCATCAAACCTCCGCTTTTAATTCGCACAAATCTATTTTCATATCCCAGTTTTTGATCTTCATGGTGCCGTTCTGTGCTAGATTCAACTGCATCTTGAAGGCTTTATCCCATAACTGGGGTTCATGGCCGACCTTCCGTGCGATACAATCTTTGGTCGCAATTTCCAGATACTCGGAGAGGATCGGCTTATAGTCAGGATGGGCACATTTTTCGATAATCAGTTTGGCACGCTCTTTTGGCGCAAGCCCGCGTAAATCGGCCAACCCCTGCTCGGTTACCACACAGTCAAGATCATGTTCGGTATGGTCGATATGCGAGCAGTGCGGCACGACGCACGTGATGCCATTCGGGTCAGTCTTGGAAGGACGGCTTGACGGAGTATGCATGATCTTCAGAAAACCGTTGCGCAGGAAATCGCCGGAACCACCGATCCCGTTGATCATCCGGGTCCCGCCGACCAAGGTAGAGTTGGCATGGGCATAGATGTCGATCTCCACCGGGGTGTTCATTGCGATAACCCCCAGACGCCTGATCGGCTCCGGTGCGTTGGAGATCGAGAGCGGACGAAGAAGGATTTTGCCGGAATACTTGTCCATGTTGGCAAAGAAGCGCGGAAAGCCTTCGTCTTTGGAGAGGGAGAGCGAACAGGACGAGGCGCAATCTAGTTTGCCCGAGTCGATCAGGTCAAGCATCGTGTCCTGAAGTACTTCGGTGTAGACACTTAGGTTGGTAAACGGACCTTTTGCCAGACCGCCGATGACCGCATTGGCGATGGATCCGACCCCTGACTGGAGCGGCAGGAGGCTCTTTGGCAGACGACCGGCCTTAACTTCGTGGCTGAAGAAGTCAATAATGTTGTTGGCTATCGCTTCAGATGTTGCATCCTGCTCCGAAAAGGCCCGCCCATTATCACGATGCCGTGATTCTACAACGGCAATTATCTTGGCCGGATCGCACGGTATATAGGTGGTGCCGATCCTGGAATCGGCCTTGGTTATGTTCAAAACCTGCCTGTGTGGCGGATTGTTACAGGTAATGTTGTCATGCATACCCTCAAAGGAGGGTTGTCCAACATTGACTTCAATAATAATACGGTCGCAGATCATGAGGATTTCGGGGATAACACCGCAGGAAGAAGTCGGTATCAGGCCACCATCTTCTGTGATGGCTGAGACTTCAATGATAGCAAGATCCAGCTTACCGCTTTTGGAGTCCTTGGTATAAAAACCGTAGCCAAGGTCTTGGGCAAACAAAGAGAGATGCTTGTCTCCCATCCGGATCCGTCCTTCATTGATGCCAGCCGCAATGTTCTTGCCGGTCTGGTATGGCCAGCGCCGGTCAAGCATGTCGAGACTTGCCCAGCGATCTTCTGTTTCCGCACCGACGGATGCACCGGTGAAGAGATTGAATCGCAATTTGCCTTGAAGATGGTTCTTCTCCACATGGTCGGCCAGAGCAATAGGCACTGCTTTGGGATAGCCCGCAGGGGTGAAGCCCGACCAGCCAAGGTTCATTCCATCCTTGAAGAACTGGATGGTTTCTTCCGCTTTCATCACTTTGTTCAATAACGATTTGCAGCGCACGCGTTCTTGCAACGTCCCATATTCCGACATATACAACCTCCTGTTTTATTATATTGTTTACAATGATGCTGCTAGAAATGGCTTGTGAAGACGATTCTAGACGATTCCCCAAGCACTATTTCCCAACACAACACTAATTAGCGCCCACCTTTAGCGGCCCACCCTTCGAGCATTGTCGTGGTTACGGATTTGGGGCGCTCGATGGCATAACCGAGGCCACGGTCCCAGGTAAGGTTCGCCATGCAGCCGAGTGCCCGTCCGACTCCGAACAAAACGGTGTAAAAGTCCCATTCCTTGACGCCGTAATGCCACTGGATAACGCCGGACTGGGCATCAACGTTCGGCCAGGGATTCTTTGTCTTACCGTGCTCGGTAAGAACGCCTGGCGCGACCTCAAAGATCATGGAAACCAGCTTGAACAAAGGATCGGTCGGCAGGTGTTTCTGACAGAATTCACGCTGCGAGGTATAACGGGGGTCGGTTTTGCGCAGTACGGCATGACCATAGCCTGGAATGACCTGGCCGGAGTTGAGGGTGTCCCACAACGCCTTGGTGATCAGTTCCTTGGTCGGTTCCTGTCCCTTGCAGTACTTCTCCTGAAACTTGATGGTCCAATCCAGCACTTCCTGGTTGGCACGGCCGTGGAGCGGGCCAGCCAGACCATTCAGCCCAGCAGCATAGGAATAGTAGGGGTCGGACAGGGCAGAGTGAACCAGGTGGGTGGCGTGGGCGGACACATTGCCAGATTCGTGGTCGGAGTGAAGGATGAAGTACATACGCGCCACGTCCTTGTAAGCCTCACTCTGACCGATCATCTGGGCAAAGTTGGCCCCCATGTCCAGTTTGGGGTCAATGGCGATCTGCTTGTCTCCTTTGTACTTCAGGTTATAGATGAATGCGGCGAGAACCGGGATACGGGCAACGATGTCGCAGGCATCCTCATAGACAGCTTCCCACGAAGTCAGCTTGTTGAACTTGCCTGAATCATAGAGACTGGCGAATTTGGAGTCTCTCTGCATGGCGGTGATGCCTATTGAGAGCATCGCCATGGGATGGCTGTCTCTGGGCAAGGCACGGATGGTATCGAATACATACTGTGGGACTTCCTGGCGAATCTTCCATTCGGCCAGCACTTCCTCCACCTGGGCCTGGGAAGGGACATCTCCCGTCAGGAGGAAATACCAGAAGGACTCAACTGTCGGGTAATCCGAACCGGCCGCCTTGGGGAGACAGGCGAAGGTCTCTGGAATAGTCTTGCCGCGAAACCGGATACCCTCTTGAGGGTCAAGATATGAAATATCAGTTACCAGGCTGCGGATATCGCGAGCACCGCCGATACACTGTTCGATGGTGACCTCGTCAATCTTGACCTTGCCAAACTCTTTGACCAGTCTGCTGGTGCGGGGACGAAATTCCTCGATCTTCTGTTTAAGCGTTTCTTTTAATGCCATGGCGTGACTCTCCTGTTGTGGTGATTAAATTGAGCTGCATTAAACATAAACGAGATATAGAGCCTCCTTTCGCTAGATTTTGCTATGATCAGATAACAAACAGTTCCATAAATTCATGGACTGGAGTGTTCTCCAACCGCTGCTGATCTTGGCAGCATGTGTAAATCTGTTGGACCTGTTCTTCAGAGAAACGTGTCGCCAGATTCTCCCTGAACTTCTCCAGCAAGAGCGGAATGCCCTCGTTGCGGCGACGGCGATGCCCCAGGGGGTATTCCACCTCGATACGATCACTACGTGAACCGTCGCTGAAAAAAATCTGTACCGCATTGGCGATGGAACGTTTGCTCGGCTCAAGATATTCGCGGCTATAGCGTGGCTCTTCAACAATTTCCATACGCTCCCGCAGCCAGTCGATACGGGGATCCGCAGCTACTGTCTCCTCGTAATGACCGGCTGTCAGGGTCCCGAAAATCAGGCCAATGGCAGTCATGTATTGCAGACAATGATCCCGGTCCGCGGGGTTATGGAGCTTCCCGGTTTTGCTGATGATGCGGATGGCCGATTCGTGGGTGGTTATGACGACTTTCTCGATGTCTGACAATCGGTCCCGTACCTGAGGATGGAGTTTCACCGCGGCTTCGACAGCGGTCTGGGCGTGAAACTCGGCAGGGTAGGCAATTTTGAAGAGAACGTTTTCCATGACGTAGGAGCCATAGAGGCGCTGAAACCGGAACGGTTTCCCCTTGAAAGAGACATCGTAAAATCCCCAGGTAGGAGCCGACAGGGCGCTTGGGCAACCCATTTCGCCCTGAAGCGACATCAAAGCCAGGCGCACTGCCCGACTTGTGGCGTCCCCGGCTGCCCATGATTTGCGGGTGCCGGTGTTTGGAGCATGGCGGTAAGTGCGCAGGCTCTGGCCGTCGACCCAGGCCTGGGAAAGTGCGTCGATGATCTGCTTCTTGCTGCCGCCAAGGAGCCGGGTGATGACAGCGGTCGAGGCGACTTTGACCAGCAGTACATGATCAAGTCCCACCCGGTTGAAGCTGTTTTCCAGTGCCAGACACCCCTGGATTTCGTGGGCCATGACCAGGGAGGTCAACACCTCGCTCATGGTCAGCGCCTCTTTCCCTTCGGCAATGTTGCGCCGGCTCAGGTAATCGGCAACGGCCAGTATCCCTCCCAGGTTGTCCGACGGGTGCCCCCATTCGGCCGCCAGCCAGGTATCGTTAAAGTCGAGCCAGCGAATGATGCAGCCGATATCGAATGCGGCTTGAATGGGGGCAAGCTCGAACTTGG
>JGI24146J20443_1002143_pt1 | contig 11105 bp, 10 predicted proteins | sample BarGraIncub1131A_FD_20443 | JGI IMG/M metagenome (IMG submission 20443) | reverse complement strand
ATCCGGTTTGACCCATAGGCTCGCCTCAAAAGTGTCGATCTGTTGCTCGATCTTCTCCCTTTCTTTACGCAGTTTGGTAGAGTCATTATTGGCAATCTGAGCCAAGCTCTTGTTGGCCATGTTTGTGGCATAGAAAATGTCCCCTTTATATTGCTTCATCGTGAAGTAATCAGCGTAAGTCAGGCGGAGCGTGTTGTTGGTATTGCTCGACAAGATCGGCGTCTGAGTGAGGAAAGGAGCCAGATCTTCGTACTTAATCCAGAACATCGGCACGCGCGAACTCAGACCATAGTCATCTTCACGCATGATGAGCGGACAGATGCAATATATCGAAGACGTGAATTGTGAAGTGCGCTGATCAAAGCTATACACTTCTTTGATGTAAAAGCTCTTGACGCTGTTGGAAGGAATATCGCTGTTCTCGATCTTGTAGGTAATGGTTTTGCTTCCGCGTACCACCTCTTCTTCGTTGATGATCTCGTAAAGTTCGAGCAGATCTTTGAAGTTAATCTTGTACTGATCGGTAAAGATCTCTCTTCCATCCTCGTCCGAATAGGCTGTAATCTTCCCTTCTGCCAGCAGACGGAAGATTACAGTAAAGAGATTGGCACGATCGCCAATCGGAGCGGGAGGTGAGAACAAAGGCATGTTTTCTTCTTTTGCATCACTCAGCTCACGGTAGATCTCACGCGACCATACTGTCTGATTGTTAGAAACGGGCCCACTGCCAAATTTGCTTTGCGCGCGGACAGAGAGTTGTTTGGCTTCTGATTTCTGTGCGGCAGCGGCAGCATCCAGCTTCTCTCTTGCAGAAGTCGTCGCGGCTCTTGTAGGAGTAGCGGTCGGTCTGGCAGGAGCAGCTGTTGTTTTTGCAGGAGCAACTGTTGCTTTTGCAGGTGCAACTGTTTTCTTTGCAGGAGGAGCAGCGGTCGGTTTAGTAGGAGCAGCAGTTGTTTTTGCAGGTACAGCTGTTGGTCTTGCAGGAGCAACTGTTGGTCTTGTCGAAATAGTATCTGTTGCTTTTGCAGGTACAGCTGTTGGTCTTACAGAAGTAGTATCTGTTTTGGTGGTCTGTGCCCAAGTGACACTTGTACTTGAAAATGCCAGAAGAAGTGTGGCAATTATTACTGTATGTTTCATCACTAATCGTGTTTTCTAATTAATACTAACTTCTAGAGGAGGAAGACTTTGCTCTACACCGTCCGGACCGATAGCGCGGACTCTGGAGATAAAGAAGCGGCTTCCTTTGCTCAATTTACGAAAACGTTCCATCATTTTCTCGGAGAACTTCGTTCCTTCTGTGCGTTCAAAGACGTTGTCTCCCATGGCATTGACGAACGTTGTCTCAAAGCTTAGCACCCTGTATGTCACATCCAGGAAGTCATCATCCAAAGCGGCAATGATTCCGGGGGCAGAGAGCAGGCTCGCCTTCGATATCGCACGGTCACCCTTGTAGCGTTGTTGAACCCCTTTATCATCCGTGTAAACGATGAAAGGACGAGGTGTAGGCAATGCGCGTACACGGAATGTCTTGGTGGCTACCACTTGGCTTCGTCCGTCCAGGGAGGCACTGACTGCAATCAGACACTCTTTACCGATCTGCGTCGGCTTTACGCTCCAGTTATTTCCTGCGCGGGTGAGTGTCCCGTTGCCATTGGTGATGGTTGCAGTCACCTGGCTGTTGGGCACACCCGGAACGGAGATCTCTATCGGATTCTCAATACCTGCATAAAAGACATTGACCAACGTTGGGGAGATTGTCGCTGTAGGTTCGACGACGGTATAATCTTCTTTGAAAGGACGCATTATTTTTGTCCCGTCTGCGTGCTGTAACTCAATGAAGCCTGTCAGTGAGAAGTTGCCGGTGGTATTGCAGATCATCTCATACTTTCCTTTCAGGTCAGCAGCCAGTTCTTTGTTGTTGACATAGTAATGAGGAAGCTGTGTGGAATCTTCTGCCGAGAGTACCAGTTGTGCGGTATATTTCCCACCCCGTATCACATTGCGGGAGTTGGGTATCACGTATGCTTTGATCTGATTGACGCGAAAATCGCTTACGTCAATGTTAGTAACGAGTGTATGGACAATCTCTGACTCAGCATAGCGGATGTCATTCTGAAGTTTGGTAAGGATCGTTACCGCGGCGGCAACAGGCATATTTTCAAACATAGATTCTTCCCAGTTCTTATTTGCTGCTTTTGCTTTCTTACTTCTCTCCGTGCCAAGGTTAGAAGCAATGACGGTTCGTTTCAAACTGTCTTGCACCATCTCAAGGATGGAAGTGCGGTAATTGTTGATCGCCTTGTAGAGTTTTTCTCCTTCGTTGTTGGAGACTTCTCTCAACATAACCTGTCCGGCGGCATCTACATTATCCAAAGCCTCGATATTGTTTACATCTCCTTTTTTACCATCTGCTTTCTTTACTATGCGGACTTTCAAATCTTGCGCATAATTATAAAGAGAGTCGGAGAGTTTGCGGACCATCATTCCTTTATCATACCATTCTTTTACCTTCTCCGGGTTCTTTTGATAATACGATTCGAGGTCATTGTACAGAGAGTTATTTTGTATCGTGGCATTTTCGGTCGTTTTCGAGATGCTTTTTTCTACCAGAGAAAACCCGTTCAAAACGTCTGAGGAGACGTTAAGAGCAAGCAAGGCGGTGAGGATGATATACATCAGATTTATCATCTTCTGCCTCGGGGTCTCCGGTGCGTTAGTTGCTGCCATATCTGTTTGTTAGATTCTTTATTTAAAAACGATTTCCGTTATTCCCGTTATTCCCGTTATTCCCGTATATNTTTGCGGTCATAGCATTGAGTATACGGCCGTACACAGTATTTAATGCAGAAAGCTGTTGTGACATCTTCTCTGTCTCTTCACGGAACTTNCCCGAGTCGCCTGCAGAGGATTCGTACATGTCTTTGATTCTGGTGAGACTATTATTTACTTTGTCAATAGCATCAATCTGCGAACTAAGACTCTTCAACTGTATCTCATAAATAGTGTTCAGTCCGGAGAGGTTACGGTTGATGGATTCCATCTGATTGATGTAATCGATCGAGTTGCTTACTATTCCTTCTGAGTTATCTGAGATACCACGATAGGAGTTAAGCAGGGTTTCTGATACGTTCGCCAANGAACTTGCTGTTTGTCCGAAAGAGGTGACATGCTCAGCCATCTTGGAAATCTGTTGAGAAGCTTGTGAGAGTTTTTGTATACTATCAGATAAGCTTTCCACATCTTCATCACTAACGTTAAGTCCGGCAGGGATAAATGGTTGCGGACCACCCGCACAGACCACGCCTCCTCCGGTAGATGCGAAGCCGCCCTCCGAAATTGCAGCACCGGCAGTCTGCCCTGCACCACCACCCACAAAGACAACACCAGAGCCTCCACCAACTACACCAGAGCCTCCTCCAACGAAATCGGAACCGTCTCCGACGATGCCTGAACCTCCACCGACAAAACCGCCAATCTCTCCTTTGCTCAGATTGCTGAAGTCGGGTCTGTCTTCTTCTTTTTTGCTGTCAAGTACTGGGAAAACTTCTTCCCATTTGTATGCTTTAAAAGGCACGTCAAATCCAAGAAGGATAAAGATCAAAGCCTCTGTTCCCATACCAAATGATAACATCATGTTGGCAAAAGGCAAGTGGATAATTTTGAATAAAGCACCGATGATCACAATTGCGGCTCCCCAGCTATATGCAAAATTCGTAATTCTTCTTCCTCTATCGGAAACCATGAATCTTTCGATTCTAGTGAATTTTAGATTGTTCATTGTTCTATCTTTTATTTACTTTCTTTTTCCGTTGCTTATTAGGGATCTCACACATCTGAAGCCGATATAGGAACGGCTTTCGTTTTGGTATTCAAAGGTACGGGAGTCTGAGCGTACAAATTCCGCTACATCTTTCCATGAACCGCCTCTTACCACTTTCCGTTTGAGATTGTATGGGTCTTCTTTTGCAGCGTCGTATCGGAAGTCAGGATTCAAATCATTCTGAGAAAGAACGCCAGACTCAGTATAGGTGTTGAGGTCCATTCAGCTACGTTTCCAGCCATGTCATATAAGCCGAATTCATTGGGAGCATAGGCGGCAACAGGACCGGAGATCAAATTACCATCTTTCGGGTAGTTACCTCTCTCCGGTTTAAAGTTAGCATAAAAACAGCCTTTTTGAGACTGGGTGCCATTGATTGCCCAGGGATACAGCTGATCCGTGTTGCCGGCACGTGCGGCATATTCCCATTCGGCTTCTGACGGCAGACGGTATTCCATAATCTGGCGTCCGGACATGTTGAATGTAGAGGCACGGAGCAGGTTGGTGCGCCATACGCAAAAAGCAGTAGCTTGTTCCCAAGAGACTCCTACTACCGGATAGTTATTGTATCCCGGATGTGAAAAATAGAGTTTCATGTATGGTTCATTGTAACTGTTGGAGAAGTCATTCACCCAACAGGTAGTATCTGGATATATGTTGACAATGCGTGTATGCAGGAAATCGTAAAGACTCTGCAGCGGGCGGGTGACAGTCTGGTTGACAATACGTCCCTCGTCATCAAAAAATGCGGTGTCTTTTGATATCATCACTTGTTGGTTGGGATCAATGGTGATATCCGTGTTTCGTTCACGATCCAAAGGATTTATACGGTTGGCTCTTTGTGCCGCATTCGTATGATCAAACCATTCGTAGTAGTAGTTCATCTGAGAGGCATCCAGCATCTTCACGCCATCAATCGGATTCATATAATAGACGCTCCCCAAAGCGCGGAGCTCATCTTCAGTTGCTCTGCGAGGACTTGGGAGTACCTTCTTCCAGTTCAGATGCGGTTTGATCGGATCGCCGTTTTTATCTTCTTCAATCTTGTACGATTCATCACCCCCGTAGTTGGGGTCAAAGAGCCGTTCGCGGATGATAGAGTCGCGTACCCAGTATACAAACTGTTTGTATTTGGAGTTGGTTATTTCGGTCTCGTCCATCCAGAAAGCGTCTACAGATATTTCTTTGGTAGGAGCCGTAATTCCCCACAAAGAGTCTTTTTCATTGGGACCGATCTGTATGGAACCACTCTTAATCTGGGCCATTCCATAAGGTGCTGGTTCTGACCAAGCTGTACCGCCTACACCGACCAATTCGCCGCTGCTGCTTCCTGTGCCCATGCAAGAGGAAAGAATCAGCATGGAGACAGTGCTACTTACAATTAATTTTCTCATACTTTATAATATGCGTACGCTTTTGTGTTTGTTCTTACTGTTGTTTAAGTTCTTTAAGTCAAAGCAATAACTCATTCCCAATTCATGACTTCCATTGGAGGCACCGGCCATCGTTGAGATGCTTATGTCATAGGAATAACCCACTTGAATACTTTTTATTTTGGCTCCGAGCAATACGACGACGGCATCACCGGGACGCCAGGTTAATCCTCCACTAAACCGTTTATTAAACCATCCTCTGAGAGTGACATCTAATTGAGTTGTAATAAGATCGCTTTTGACCATCAGAGACGGCTGTAAATCAATTAACGATTTTTTTAATGGAATATTGCACCCCCCTAAAAAATAAAAGGCTCGCGGCAGATAGGTGGTCGTTTTGGAATCCAGCTGTATAGTGCTTTCCATCATATGTGTGGTGGAAAGTCCGACATAATAGTTCTTATGTGTATAAAAAGCCCCCAAAGCTGCGTCAAAGGTCATCCCTTGTCCACTTGAGGTCGGAATACCATCTTCGGAAGATTGGTGGTATTCCGAAGAAGGAATGTAAATCTTTGAAGCATCAAACCCTTGATCAAAGAAACCAAGCTGTGGACCAATACTTAATTCTCCTCCAAAGAGTTTTATCTTTAATGCATATTGTAGGGAAAAAGAGCGGTTGGTGAACAAACCGATACTTTCATTGAAGAAGCAAATCCCAACACCTTGTTTTCGGTTGAACAACTTGAATGGTGTGTCTACTGAGAAAAAGAAGCTTTGAGGAGCATTACGTACTCCGACCCATTGCATGCGGTCAATGCCGGAGACTCTAAGCACATTGTCTTTTCCCGCGGCGGCCGGGTTGTAGTAATTGAGCACATCAAAATACTGGCTGAATTGCGCATCAACCTGTGCCCTCGATCTCTCAGAGAGCAGCAGGAAAAATGCTAATCCTATCAGCGAGTAGATACTTCTTTTCTTCATCTTTGATGTGTAAAACAACAGCTTGCGTATATTTAAACAAAAAAGACGAATCAAAATTGCTTTTGAGCCGTCCTTTTTTAATGTTCGGCCGGGAAAATAGTATTGAATCTATTCCCGACAAGTGTATTTTCCTGCAGATAAAAGCAAAAAATCAGTATTCTTCCTCATTAAAGAAGAAGTCTTCTTTACTTGGATAATCAGGCCAGACATCTTCGATGCCTTCATATATATCTCCTTCGTCTTCGATTTCCTGCAGGTTTTCAACAACCTCAAGAGGAGCTCCTGAGCGAATAGCAAAGTCGACCAGTTCATCTTTGGTTGCAGGCCATGGAGCATCTTCTAGTTTTGATGCAAGTTCAAGTGTCCAATACATAGTTATTTTAATGCTTTAATTGGTTATAGCTTAAATACGATTCTATTTGGGCGCAAAAATAGATTTTTTTTTCATATATTATCAGATATCCCAAGGAATTTCACTGGTTCCAGTAACAAAACACTCTTTTCTTGCAATTAAGAAGAGATAATCAGAGAGCCTGTTCATAAAAACCTTCACAGAGGAGTCGATGGGTTGCTTCTCATCCAACCTAAAAATAAGCCGTTCGGAACGTCGGCAAACAGTGCGGCATACATGAGCTAACGCAGCAGAACGCGTTCCTCCGGGAAGGATGAAGTTTGTCAATTTCGGAAGGTCAAGTTCCAAAGCGTCAATGGCTCTTTCCAATAGTTTAATATCATTATCATAGATACCTCCAGACTCCTGATGCACCCTCTTTTCTGCTTCAGTTGCCAGATAAGAGCCGATAGAAAAGAGCTTATTTTGTATGAAAAGAATCATATCGCGTTCTCCATCATTATGCATATCACAGAGTAGGACTCCAAGAAATGAATTGAGTTCGTCTACAGTGCCATAAGTTTCAATTCGAAGGTCAGTTTTCGATATACGGGTACCGCCAACAAGACTAGTACTTCCATCATCACCTTTCTTTGTGTAAATCATTAGTTAGTCCCTTTCTTTTCTTTATTAGATTAATAATATAGTGAATATTGCTTATTAGTTAACGAAGGATTGTAGAATAGTATGCCCATCGAATACATATCTACCGCAGAAACAACATTTTCTTCTTTTTTCAACTCTTCCCACAATTCATACAATTCTATGGAAGTGCGTATATTGCGGATAATGAAGATGGATTGATCATGCATTTTGGTGCGGCACATCTTGTATAGTTCGCGAATCGGCTGTTGCGAGGTGGCATTCAGGCATACAAAGTCCAGTTTCTCCGTATTTCTCAGTACTTGTTCCAACATTTCTTCCCATCCCCCTTTCAAAGACTCAATATTGGAGGTGACGTGACTAGTGAATAATTTCGCTGAAAGATTTTGCAGGCACGGATCTTCTTCAAGAGTGATGCATCGACAGTCTGCGTGAGGAGATGCCATATAAAGGGTGTCAACTCCGAGACCGGTCCCGATTTCCAGAAGAGTTTCCGGATGAAAAAAGTTTACCAGGCGGAATAAGAAGCGTCCGTGTCGTTCAGATGTATGGAATTTGTTGATAGTTTTTTGCGTATCACGATCCTGAAGGAGAGAAGAATCATTCAACAGAGCGTCGCGCAACAGTTCAATCCTCTTGTAATCATAATAAAGACTCTTTTCCCTTAATACATTTGTGATAAGCGAATAAACAAAAGGGGAGTGAATGCCAAAGCCTCTTCCGTATTTGGCTTTACGTATTTTCCACAGATACTTTCTCGCCTTTCTTGGCCTGTGCCAAAGGTATTGCCGAACTTTTTTGTGTTTCAAAGTCATTCGTTTCCATTTTTCATCGAAGCAAAGGTAAGAAAAAATGAATACGTGCAACATCTATGCAAATAAATCTCTTCTGGTGAAAGGCTCTGTTTTTTTCAATTACATGTGGCAGAATACAAATATTCTGCTCCAAAGGTGGTGGAATCTGCTATTAATTCGTATTTTAGCTCCAAAGGACGGATTATTCGTTTGTTTTTTGTATTTTTGTCGCATCGTGTGTTTTTCCCTAATAAAGAAAGGAAGGCAACAATGAATGAATTTGAATACAATACGCAAGTGAAAAGATTAATATTACCTGAATATGGCAGACACGTCCAACAGATGGTGGATCACTGTGTCTCATTGCCAACCAAAGAGGAACGTACCGTATGTGCTTACTCTATTGTCAATCTGATGGGAAATATGTTTCCCCATCTGAGAGATGTCAATGACTTTAAACATAAATTATGGGATCATCTCGCAATCATGTCTGATTTCGAACTGGATATTGATTATCCGTATGAGATAACCCGTAAGGATGATTTGTATGCTAAACCTACACGAATCCCTTATCCTAGCGTGCGCATCCGCTATCGTCACTATGGACGATTTATCGAAGGAATGATAAAGAAGGCGATGGAATATCCTGAAGGAGAAGAGAAAACTTTTCTTATTGCATTACTAGCCAATCAGATGAAGAAAAACTTTCTGATCTGGAACAAAGACTCTGTGGACGATCAGAAGATATTTGATGACCTGAAAGATTATTCGCATGGAGAGATTTCCCTTGATCAGCGTTTTGTCAAACTTATCGGTAACAGAGAAGGGGTGAGCTCCGGTGTGAGTAACAATAACTTTCGGAAGCGGAGAAACATACCAGGCGGAAGAATTTAATCTTCAAGATTATGGCATCTTTTGTAATACAGGGAGGACGCAAGTTAAGCGGAGAAATAACACCGCAGGGCGCAAAAAATGAGGCTCTACAAGTTATATGCGCTACGTTGCTAACTTCGGAGAAAGTAGTAATCAATAACGTTCCGGATATTCTGGATGTCAATAATCTGATTCAGTTGCTCTGCGAAATGGGGGTCAAGGTAGAACGCATTGGCAAAAAANGCTATTCGTTTCAAGCGGACAATCTTAATTTTTCGTTTCTCAATACTGACGAGTATATAAAAAAGAATGGGGCTCTTAGAGGTTCTGTTATGATTGTTGGGCCTTTGGTTGCTCGTTTTGGTAAGGCTATCATATCCAAACCCGGAGGAGACAAGATAGGGCGCAGAAGATTGGACACCCATTTTCTCGGTATTCAAAAGCTGGGAGCAGACTTTTTCTACAATGCCTCCCGTCAGGTATATGAGATAACCGCAACGAAGTTGAAAGGAACTTATATGCTACTCGATGAAGCTTCTGTCACAGGTACCGCTAATATACTGATGGCTGCGGTACTGGCAGAGGGAACAACAACAATTTATAATGCAGCCTGTGAACCCTACCTGCAACAACTGTGCAAGATGCTCATCTCTATGGGTGCGAAAATCTCTGGTGTAGGTTCGAACTTACTTGTAATTGAGGGTGTGACTTCATTGCGGGGATGTGATCATGCGTTGCTTCCTGATATGATTGAGATTGGTAGTTTCATCGGGATGGCCGCTATGACAGGTTCCGAGCTTACCATCAAGAATGTTTCTTGTGAAGATCTTGGTATTATACCGGATAGTTTTCGCAGACTTGGAATTAAAGTGGATCAAATCAATGACGATCTATATATTCCCGCACAGGAGTCTTATGTGGTTGAAACCTTTATGGATGGCTCGATCATGACAATCGCCGATGCGCCATGGCCCGGACTTACACCTGACTTGCTAAGCGTTTTACTCGTGGTCGCGACACAGGCTCAAGGATGCGTTTTGTTTCATCAGAAGATGTTTGAGAGTCGTCTTTTCTTTGTTGACAAACTGATTGACATGGGTGCGCAGATTATTTTGTGTGATCCTCACCGTGCAACGGTCATTGGACAGGGTAAAAGATTTCCTTTGAAAGCTTCTATAATGACTTCACCCGATATTCGGGCAGGTATAGCACTGCTTATTGCTGCTATGTCAGCGAATGGAACTAGTACAATCCATAATATCGAACAGATAGATCGTGGTTACGAACAGATTGATAGACGACTCAATCAACTTGGAGCAAGCATATCACGTTTATGATAAACATCGATGATTTTGTAAAGATAGGTACATTTGCCAAGCCGCACGGTGTGAAAGGTGAGGTGACCATGCTGTTTATCAATGATATTTTTGACCGGAGTGAATGCGATTGTATCATTTGTCTGATTGACGGAATTCCGGTGCCTTTCTTTATAGAAAGTTACCGTTTTAAGGGAAATACTACGGCTATTATCAAGTTGGAAGGTGTGGATGAAGAGAAAGAAGCTAAGGCTTTTGCCGGACGTGAGGTTTATTTTCCTAAAAAGGAGATGGAGCTGGAAGAAGAGCATTTGTCATGGGATTATTTCATTGGTTTTAAAGTGATAGATGAAGAACATGGTCTGTTGGGCGATGTCACTGATGTGGATGAATCCACAATCAATGTTCTTTTTCAAGTTTCTGGGGAAAAAGGCGAATTACTGATTCCCGCTAATGAACATTTGATATCAAAGATTGATCATGAGGCTCGGATTATACATGTTGTAGTACCTGAAGGCTTGTTACATTTATAAAAAGAATGAAAGAGGAACTGTCCAGCAAATATAAACGTTTTTGGCGTAAGATGCGTACACTATATCGCTTTACGGCATCGAATGAGAGTTCGCTGGAGGAGGAGTTTACCTTCCGGCTTGTTCCTATGCAGATATTCCTTTTTGCAGTGTTTGCTGCTTTCTTTATCATACTTCTTACTTCTTTTGTTTTGTTGTTCACTCCAATGAAGGCATATATGCCCGGATTTGTAGATCGTCATCTACGAAAGGAAATTGTCCAGAATGCTGCTGTTCTTGATTCTCTGGCAGATATTGTAACAATGCAGGAGGAATATATTAATAATATACGCAAGGTAATGAATGGGAGTATTTCGGTTGATTCACTACCTTCTTATGATTCTCTGACAATACAGGTCAATCTGGATTCTCTTCAGGCATC
>JGI24146J20443_1002142_pt1 | contig 11107 bp, 6 predicted proteins | sample BarGraIncub1131A_FD_20443 | JGI IMG/M metagenome (IMG submission 20443) | reverse complement strand
TTAAAAATGACAAAAATATTTTCTCCAATTACGATTTCTGGGTTAGAAAAGATATTTATGAAGCAATCGGCAAGCCAGATATGACAACAACTGCGGGATTCCTACAAGCTTTGAAAGATGCAAAGGCGAAGTTCCCAACTGTTGGTAATAGTTCACTTATCCCTATGGGTGGTAAACCATTCAGTTCAGATGGTAGCGATGTTGGAAACTTATCCTTTGATAAAGAACTACAAGATTTTCTTGCTATTCCATATCAAACTTCAGATGGAAAAATTTATGACCGTCGCTCTGATCCAGAGTATATCCGTTGGATGAAAATGTTTCGTCAGGCAACTCAAGATTCATTAATACCTCCTGATGACTTTGCAAATAATTCAGATCAGATTAATACGAATTTACAAAATGGAAAATATTTTTGCATGTTAGATCAATGGACAGATTATACTGCACAGGTACAGACATGGGCTACAGGTAACCCTGGCAAAGAATATATCGCAGTTCCAGGGCCAATGAATATAAGTGGAGCAAAGCCAACACTTAGTGCAGGTACTCCAAATGGTTGGCTTACAACAGTATTTTCGGCTACAGGAAAGCATAGCGAAAATGCAATTAAGTTTTTGTCATATATAATTTCTCCTGCAGCAACTGAACTGCAATTGGCAGGAATTGAGGGAAAGACCTTTACAAAAACTGGAGATCAATATGTTCGAACACCTGAGTATGATGCTATGCTTAAGAAGAATCTTGATGATGCTGCTGTTGTAACAGGTGTAAATAGTTGGGCATATTTCTGCACTGGTTCACAAAGCGTAGCTTATTTCAATGATACTCTTGCCTCTACAAAACTAATTCGAGATTGGAACAAACCTTATACCACCTATACAGGGGCCTTTGAGTTTGTACCTTTTGAAGCAAATAGCACTGAGGCAAAAAATTCGTCCTCCCTTTACTCATTGTGGGATAGGACCTTGCCATCATTACTAACAGCTAAATCAGATGCTGCATTTGACCAAGTGCTTAGCACTTATGTGACAAAACGCCAAACCGTTGGTTATGATGCAGTGCTTGCAGCACAGCAAAAACAACTCGATTCAAATAACTCAAAAATCGCAAAATTCGATAAATAAGAACTTTTAATGAAGTAGCCGGTTTGTTAGATAATTTAACGATTAAAAGACAGACCTGCTACTTTGTATTTAACATTGATGATAACATATGATGAATGATGCCCAGATTTTATAGTAGGAACCATGATTGACAGTGTAAAGGAATAACTGGTTTATAAAGGAGCAATAAGTTGAAAGATAAAATACAGAAAGTAATAGATGTTCTTGACAATAATTTAATTGGATTAGATAAAAAGGTTGCAACTATTGGATTTGATGGGTTTATAGATGCTGTAGTTCATGTGGTCAAGAAAAAAGAAAATATTGATAATCTTAAATATTTCAACAAAATTGAGGAATTTGGAAATTACTTGATAAGTAAGAAAGGAGTCAGTGGCTGTATAGAGCTTGATGAAAAACTGACAAAAATGGGCGGTAATATGCCTATAATGTCAAACGCTATGGGAAATCTTGGCATAAAAGTAAATTGTGTAGGGGCATTTGGTTTGCCAGCTATCAAAGAAGAATTTAAATGTATGGAAAAATCAAATTGTACTATTTATAGTGTTGCTGAACCTGGCAATACACTTGCACTTGAATTTAATGATGGAAAAATAATGCTGGCTAGGATGCCAGCTCTTGATAGGCTTACTTGGAAAGATATTGCCAAAATAGTTGGAATTGAAAGGTTAATAGAATTGTATTCAGAAAGTGATTTGATTGGTGTCGTTAATTGGAGCGAGGTTGAGAACTCTAGTTTAATTTGGGAAGGTATATTAAGAGATATTATTCCATTTTGTAAACCTCATAAAGAACAAATTATGTTTTTTGATCTTTCAGATTGTTCTAAGAAGATACCAGGCGATATAAAAAAGGTTCTGAATATTATAAAAGAGTTTGCTCCTTATTATAAAGTTATCCTTGGAATGAATGAGAATGAGGCAAGACTTATATATAACTGTATAGCAGAAAGTAAAGTTAATCTAAATCTGGATGAAATGGGAGATATTATATATGATACTTTAAGTATTGATGAGATAGTAATTCATCCTATAAGCTACTCAATGGCTTGGAATAAGGATGGCAGGCATCGTATTGATAATCTATTTATTGATAAACCTGAGTTTTCTACCGGAGGCGGCGATAATTTTAATGCTGGTTTTTGTAGCGCACGATTACTTGGCCTTGATCTTGAATCATCAATGATAATAGGAAATGCATTATCAGGATTTTATATAAAAAATGGATTTAGTGCTAAAGTGCCAGAATTAATACGATTTCTACATGAATGGAAGTTAACTATATCCGAAAATACACTTAGATAAAATAAAAACATTTATAACAGCGTTCACTCGCTTTTAAAATATTTACAATATCGAATTCCTATGTGAAATTTTGGTATGATACTAATTGTTCGAGGAGGTATAGTGATTCAGTATGATTAATAAAACATTATATGAAGAATTAACACCGAAGGAGTTTAACGACCGAATTACATCATCACCAATAGCTTATCTGCCTTTAGGAACGCTGGAGTGGCATGGCGAGCACCTTCCATTAGGATCTGATGGAATTCAGTCACAAGGCTTTTTTAAACAACTTGCCAGCAAAGTAGGAGGTGTAGTTTTACCTACATTGTTTTTAGGACCTGACCGGATGGTGGTTGACAACGAACATGAATTGTACGGCATGGATATTTGCTATGCAAAGCCAGGGTCATATGATTATTATGAGAGTCAGAAGCTACCTGGAAGTGCTTACTGGGTATCCGATGACGGATTTAAAGGTATCTTGGAGGTTGTTTTGAAGCAAATCGCCAGGGCGGGTTTTAAAATAGTGGTAGCTCATGGACATGGACCATCTACATTGCTATTTAGCAAGCTTAAAGAAGAATGGAAAAGTAAATATGGACTTATGACCTTTGATTGCTGGGGCAGTGAGTATGATGATGAAGGGTTAGGATTACAAAGTGATCATGCAGCAATGAATGAAACTTCTATTGTAATGGCTCTGCGACCTGATTTGGTACAAATGGATAATTTGTCTACCAATACTGATGAATATCCTGTTGGTATAGCTGGCAAAGATCCAAGGGTATATGCAAGCTCAGAGATAGGAAATAAAATTATAGAATTACAAGTTGAGCATATGTCAACTATACTTAAAAATGCACTTGAATCTTTAAAAAAGTAACTGTTGAATTCTGCAACTTAATCTGGAAGACTTAACTCTGTACCTCGCATGATTTAACCTTGAAATGTCGTCATGCAATCTTTTAACTTATATTATTTAAAATAGAGAAATATTGAAATATTAAGGAGGAATAAAATTGAATAATACAAAAATAGTTTTTATGGGAGCAGGTAGCGTAAGTTTTGGTCTGAGTACTTTTAGAGATATTTTTTCTTGTGATGAGCTTAAGGGAAGTACTTTGAGTCTGGTCGATATAGATAGCGAGAATCTTAAAAGAATGTATGATTTAGCATTAATAATGAATGCGGCTTCGAAAGCTGGTCTTAAAATAGAGGCATTTGAAGATAGAAAGAAAGCACTTCCAGGTGCAGAATTTGTAATAAGTTCTATTGCTGTTGAGCGTTGCTCTCTATGGAAATATGATTTTGAAATTCCTAAAAAATATGGAATACGCCAAACATTAGGCGAAAATGGTGGACCAGGGGGACTATTTTTTTCAATGAGAACAATACCAATGATTATGGATATTGTTCATGATATGGAGAGGATTTGCCCTACTGCATATTACATTAATTTTTCTAATCCTGAAAGTCGTATAGTACTAGCTCTTGGAAGATATAGTCCAATAAAGTCTACGGGTCTTTGTCATGGAATTTTTATGGGACAAAATGATGTTGCAAAAATAATGGGTGTCAATAAGTCTGATATTGAAGTATGGGGAGCTGGGCTTAATCATTTCCAATGGCTACTCGATATAAAGGATAAAAAAACCGGTAAGGATTTATACCCATTGTTTCGTGAGAAAGAAAAAGCTTATGATCCTTCATTTATGCCTCTTTCAAGAAAGCTCTTTAATGCTTTTGGTAAATATCCATCCTGTAGTGATGATCATATTGGGGAGTATCTTCAATATGGATGGGAAGGTGGCGAGAAAGGTTATGATTTTGCTGCAGATGATCGTTATAGAGTGGAGCTTAAAAAGGAAATTGCTGATAAAACTTTAGGAAAGAAACCCCTTGGTGATTGGTTAACACCTTCGCCAGAAAGATCAATACATGTAGTTACGGGTATTTTAAATAATAAGAAACAGGCTATCGAATCTAGTATAGTTTACAATAGAGGTGCTATAACAAATCTACCTTATGATGCAGCAGTAGAAGTTCCAGTAATGCTTGATGCGGGTGGCATACATCCAATATGTATTGGTGAACTACCACTTGGAATAGCTAAGCTATGTACTACTCAGATAGGCGTACAGCAGATGGCAGTTGATGCTGCTGTTAATGGTTCAAAAGAATTAGCGCTGCAGGCTCTATTAGTAGATCCTGTTGTTACAAGTATTGATTCTGCTGTAAAGATACTTGATGAGCTTTGGGAAATTAATAAAAAATATATTAGAAAATGTATCTAATACATTTGTACTTTGTTATCATGATCATAGTTTGAAAACATTGATATAAACTGTTTTAAGGAGATAAATTATTATGAATAAATTAAAACAAGGAATCGAACTTATTGAAACTAAAGATTTTGAGGAGCTCAGCAGGATAAGTGCTGAAGTAATGGTTGAATGTCTAAGAAAAAAACCAGATTCTTTATTTTGCCTTGCTACCGGCAGTTCACCAGCTCGCGCATACGAGATTTTTGTGAAAATAGTTAATGAGGAACAAATCGATGTATCAAAATTGCGTATTTTAAAATTAGATGAGTGGTGGGGAATAAATGAAAATGATCCCTCTACTTGTGAATATTTTATTCAGACAAGAATTATTAAACCACTAAATATTCCTACGCAAAACTATATTGGCTTTAATAGCGATGCTCTTGATGCGAATGTTGAATGCAATAGAATAGCACAGATTGTACAGCAGCAGGGAGCAATCGACCTATGTATTTTGGGTATAGGCAAGAACGGCCACCTTGGATTAAATGAACCTGGAGTTTGTTTAATTCCATTTCCTCATGTAGTAGAATTATCTGAGAGAACCAAGACCCATGATATGTTGACGAGAACTGATGTTACTGTCAATTATGGAATGACTCTCGGTATGGCTAATATTATAGCCTCAAAAAAAGTACTTTTCTTGGCAGCAGGCGATGAGAAAAAAGCTTCTTTCGAGGTATTTCTAGAAGGCCAAGTTCGCAGTGATCTACCGGCTTCTATTTTATGGCTTCATCCAAATGCCATATGCGTGTTTGAAAGTAAATTGATTTAGGTATAATTAAGTAGAATATAAATTTTTCCTTTCTAATAAATAAAGCAGAGTTTTCTCTGCTTTATTTATTAAATTTAGTTTATAAAATACTTTAAAAATTAATAAAAAGGTGGGAGTCAAATGGATTTCTCAAAACTAATAAATACTATGACATTGCCCGAAAAGCTAGCACAAATGTCACAGCTTCTTGGTGATTCTTATGTTCCTGATGATAATGCAAAGTTAATGGGACTTTCTTATGGTTTTGATGTAAATGAGGAGCTGAAATGGAATATCGGTTCTATATTAGGCTTACATGGAGCAGAAAAGGTGAAACTTGTACAGAAAGAATATCTTAAAAAAAGTAAGCATAAAATACCACTCATGTTTATGCAGGATGTCGTTCATGGGTTCAGGACTATTTTTCCATCACCTCTGGCGCTAGCTTGCTCCTGGGACCCCGATATAATTGAGGAGGTTGCTTCCATATCTGCTAAGGAAGCATCTGTTTCAGGATTGCATGTAACCTTTTCTCCTATGGTTGATTTGGTGCGTGATCCGAGATGGGGTAGAGTTATTGAAGCAACTGGTGAGGATCCATACCTGAACTGCCTTTATGCTAAAGCTTTTGTCAAAGGGTATCAAGGAGACAATATAAAGGATGAATTTAAAATTGCTGCATGCGTCAAGCATTTTGCGGGTTATGGTGCTTCCGAGGCTGGAAGAGACTATAACACAACTGAAATAAGTAAGTATTCATTAGAAGAGTATTATCTTCCTGCATATCATGCGGCTATTGAGCAGGGATGCAAAATGGTCATGACAGGCTTTAATTCGTTAAATGGAGTCCCTTGCACAGGAAACAAAGAATTATTGAAACATATTCTGAGAGACAAATGGGGATTTAATGGAATTGTAATTTCTGATTGTACTTCAATCCATGAACTAGTAATGCACGGATTTGCAGAAGATGCTGCTGAGGCTTGCTTAAAGGCTATTAATGCAGGTGTGGATATAGAAATGGTGTCAACAACATATTTTGAAAACGGATTAAAGAATATAAGAGAAGATAAAATTAAATTAGAACAGATTGATGAAGCAGTACTTCGGATCTTGAGGCTGAAAGAGGAATTAGGTTTGTTTGAAAATCCATATAAAAATGGCGATGAGCAAAAGGAAAAAGAAATACTGCTGTGTAAAGAGCATAGAGAAGCATCAAGGCGAATTGCAGTGCGCTCGATTGTATTGTTAAAAAATACAGAAAATGTCCTGCCTATTTCGAGAAGACAAAAGAATATCGTGCTAATTGGGCCATACGCAGAATCTAAGGAGTTAATCGATATTTGGATATGTGATGGCAAGGAAGAGGATGTTGTCCATATATCACAAGGTCTTAGGCAGAAGTTAGATTTCACGGTTTCACGTGGCTGCGGCATACACGAGGGTACTAAGGAAGAAATGCAGAAGGCTTTAAAAATGGCTGAAAGCTCCGATTTTATTATTCTTGCACTTGGTGAACATTCTAATATGAGTTCAGAAGCTGGAAGCCGAGGATATATAACGCTACCAGAGGTGCAAATAGCTTTGGCGAATAAAATATTTGCTCTGGGAAAGCCAGTTGTTGTTGTATTAATCAATGGCAGACCACTAGAATTAGGTGAAATAGCAGAAAAGGCAGATGCGATTCTTGAAGCTTGGTTTCCAGGAACTGAGGGAGGAAATGCAATTGCAGATATCTTGGTTGGAGATGAATATCCTTCAGGTAGAATTACTATGTCTTTCCCTGTAACTATCGGCCAAGTTCCAATCTATTATAACGCTTTGCCAACAGGCCGTCCAAAAGGAGACGACAACAATCCAGAAAGGTTTGTATCGAGATACAGAGATATCCATAATGGTCCGTTGTATCCCTTTGGATATGGATTAACATATACCGATTTTGATTATAGTAATTTTAAACTTTCATCTGAGATATTAACTCCAAACTCATCCATAACCGCTAAAGTGAATATTAAAAACATAGGCAAAAAATTCGGTACTGAAACTGTTCAGATGTATATACGGGATATTGCAGGAAGTATGTCAAGGCCTGTACTTGAACTAAAAGGATATAAAAAGGTAGACCTAGCACCTAGAGAAGAAACCCAGGTTGAATTTAATATTACAGAAGATATGCTGAAATTCAACACACTTGATAATGGATTCACAGCAGAAAACGGTAAATTCAAGATCTTTATAGGCAAAAATGCAATTGATTTACAGGTTGGGGAATTTGAGTATATAAAATAATGTAAATAATTCTCTGCGTTAATGTGGAGAAAATTTAATAAAATATGATAGGAGATTAATTATGGAGCTTTGGACGGATGATTCATATAATAGAAATTTCAAAACTACCCTAAAACCAAGTAATTCAAGTACTATAATAGTTCTAGATTCAGCTAGGAATGAATATGAATCTGCTCAGATATTAATGAGATCGGACAAGAACTTTGAAATTAAGGGCATATCTTTTTTAAATCTGATAAGTAGTGAAGATTCCATTGTTAATAGCTTTATTAAATATAATTTTCAGGATTATATATATTTTAATGATGGAATAAATTATCCTGACCCACTTTCTAATTCTATGTCTATTGCAACTGGCAAAAATGAAACACAGGGGATATGGATAACGGTATATGTTCCAAAGAAAGCATCCGCTGGAGAATATACAGGTAAAATTACTATTCATACCACTGAAGGGGACTTCAAAGTTGATTTAGAGCTAAACGTCTATTCTGTGACAATACCAGATTCTAAGGAAGGTGAATTCAATTTAGAATATTGGTCTTTTTTCCCTGGCACATGGTACCGTGATTATAGTGAAGCTGACTATGTAAAGAATTACTACGGTTACATAAAATATTCAAAAGAATGGTGGGAACTTATAGATAAAGCAGCACAGAATATGCAGGAGCATAGATGCAATACTCTGCTTGTTCGTTCCCAGGACTTACTACTTAACGCAGGAACATTTATAGGTGAAGATGGTAAATATTCATTTAATTGGACTCTATTTGATAAATATATACAGCGTTTTATTGACAAAGATGTTGTAAAGAGGCTGGTAGGTTTTCAATTACTTGAGCAATTCTCGGTTGACCATGTACATGTGCTAAAACGGGACTCTGACGGAAATACAAAGATTGTTAATGAGCCAGTGGGAAGCGAGTATGCAGAAAACTGGCTTGATCAGTATTTATCCGCATTAAAATCTCATCTTGAAGAGAAAGGATGGCTTAATATTTGGATGCAGCATATAGCAGATGAGCCGAATCACAACCCGGAATCATGGATTGCTACAAGAGAAAAGGTGAAAAAATATTTACCGGGAGTAAAATGTAGTGAACCATTAGATACAACAACACTTAATGGAGAATTAATTGATCACATTGATTTGTGGGTTCCACGGATAGAACAGTTTGATGAAAATGTAGATTTTTTTGATGAAAGAAAAAAAGCTGGAGATGATGTATGGGTGTATACATGTTGTGAACCATCGGATGAGTGTTTTCTCAACAAATTCATTGATAGGCCGTATTGGCACAGCCGTCTACTATCATGGGGATGTTTTAAATATGGTCTAAACGGGTTTCTCCACTGGGGATACAATTATTGGGATGCTGAAGACACTAACTTTGGTCTAAATCCTGATGCATGTTCTAAAGGAGATGGTTTCATCGTCTATCCTGACCCAGCTAATAACAATATAAAGAATTCAGTTAGGCTTATTGCCACAAGAGATGGGATAGAAGACTTTGAACTGTTTAAGATTCTGGAAAGGAAAGATCCTATACTTGCTAGCAAAATTGTTAATTCTGTATTCACTAATTTCTCATACTATTCAGGAAACACTAAGGTGATGAGAGAGAAACGAAAAGAATTATTAAAAGCTGTCTCAATTGATACATATAAATTACAAGTTAATACTAACAAACCTGAAATCATTACAGCTTTTAATGAAATTATCTCTACAGGCGATATAATTACTAAAGATGGGGTAAGTGTAACTATGAGTTCATCAGTACTACCGGCAAGCCAAAGCTGGTATGACTCACCAAAAGAGATACCAAACAAACTTTTTCCCAAGAATAAACTAGATATAACTTATGAAGGTACAAGTGCTGAAGTGACTACTATAAAGGTGGATGACTCAAAGGAATATCAAAGCATCCTTGGAGTTGGAATTTCAATAGAAGGATCAACAATAGCTAACCTAAATAAATTATCATCAACAGTAAAAAACGAATTTTTAAAAAAGCTTGTAGATCCTACAATTGGTGCTGGAATGAGTCTTCTAAGAGTAACTATTGGAACTTCTGATTTCACGGCTGATGTATTCCATACTTATGATGACATGATATCTGGTAATAGGGATGATGAGAATTTAAGTCACTTTTCAATACAATCAGATATCGATGACGGCACTATAGATACACTTAAAGAAATTATAGGATTAAACTTAAATGTCAAATTGTTTGCATCTTCTTGGACTCCGCCAGGATGGATGAAGGAAGAAACTTCTAGCAGTAAGTCATTTAATAATAATGATGGATTGCTTCTCAGAGGTGGTAAATTAAGTGATGCTCATATTGATGATTTAGCTTTGTATTATACAAGATACCTTGAGGAATATGCAAAATTAGGTATATCAATATATGCGATTACTTTTCAAAATGAACCAACACTTGAAATTGATTACCCAAGCTGTGCAATTACATCTAAGCAAGAAAGATTATTATCCTTAGCTATAAAGAAATGTATCTCTAAGAGCAGCATTCTTAAAGCTAAAAATGTCAGCCCTAAGATTTGGGCATTTGATCATAATTTTGATGGTGCAGCTAGCTATGTACCCCAAATACTTGATAATGAAAATGCAGTAGATGGAGTTGCTTTCCACTCTTATGGTGGAGTCCCAGAAGCTATGACGCAAATCCATAACCTGTACCCTAACGCAGCAATTCATCTTACAGAAAGATCCCTATGGGGAACAAAAGGCGCTGATGAAATAGCTAATTATTTTAGAAATTATGCACAAAGTTATACTGCATGGGTAACAATGTTAGATAGTAATTTATCCCCAATGCAGTGGGTAGGGACTCCAGGTCCAACTATGTTTGTTCGTGATGCAAATACTCCGGATAAATATTGGGCATGTCCAGAATATTATATTGAGGGGCAATTCTCTAAATTCATAAGACCTGGTTCAGTTAGAATTGATAGTAACTATGGCTCAAAAGACACAGTTACTAATGTATCCTTTAAAAATACAGATGGTTCAATAGCTATAGTGGTTATAAACCAAACCGACAATGATCAGACTTTTAAGATCTTAAATCAAGGAACACAAATATTAGCTACAATCCCAGCACAAAATGTAGCAACTTACCAGTGGACTCCACATACAAGTATCGCAATGAACCTAGATTCTACCTTAGTAGCAAAATAAACTATAAATATGAAAGATATTATCTAGTAGAGGTTGTTTCAAAATGACCTCTTTTTATTTTTTTAGTGCATTTTTATACATCTATAAGTTGCAATTTTGCTGCTTTTCTCACGAAAAAACGG
>JGI24146J20443_1002139_pt1 | contig 11120 bp, 10 predicted proteins | sample BarGraIncub1131A_FD_20443 | JGI IMG/M metagenome (IMG submission 20443) | reverse complement strand
GCCGTCACGGTCGTTGATGACGGTTCCAACCCCAAGGACAGCGCAATCGCAGCCCAGAAGGCCGTCTCAATGAAGGTTGTCGCCGTCATCGGCAGCTACGGGTCTTCCGTCACCCAGCCTGCTGCAGATATCTACGAGAAGAACAAGATGGTCTCGGTAGGCTATGGCTGCACCGCGGTCGGTCTGACCATGGACAAGCAGCGCACGTACTTCTTCAGGACCTGCGGCCGCGACGATGCCCAGGGTTTGTTCTTCGCCAAGTACGCCGTCGAAACGATGGGTGCCAAGCGCATCGCCATCATGCACGACAACAGCACCTTCGCCAAGGGTGTCGCCGAGGAAGCCAAGAAGGCACTTCAGCCATATCTTGACGCGAAGAAGACCGAAATCGTCTACTATGACGCTATCACTCCTGGCGAGAAGGACTTCTCGGCTGCCGTCACCAAGCTGCGGGGTACCAAGCCTGACGTCTGGTACTTCACTGGCTACTATCCCGAAGGTGGCCTGTTGATCCGCCAGGCACGCGATGCCGGTCTGACCTGCCCATTTATCGGTGGAAACGCCGCCATCAATGATGACTTCGTCAAGATCGCCGGTCTTGATGTGGCCAAGGGCGCTCTCATGACACAGGAACCTCTGGTTACCGATGTCACGACCGTCATCGCTGGGCAGTTCCGCGACCTGTATCAGCAGAAGTTCAACGCACTCCCGTCCAGCCCGTGGCCAGTCTACGCTGCTGACGCCTTGTACGCCATTGTGGGCGCCATCGGCAAGGCCAATTCCACAGATTCAGATGCCATCGCCACCGCCATGCACACGAACATGACCGGTGTGGAAGGCGTCACCGGCCCCACCCTCTTTACCGCGCAGGGCGACCGCAAGGACGTCCCCTACAAGATGTACGAGGTTGCAGCCGACGGAAAACTTATCGTCCATCAACCGTAGTCTCGAATCCTGATTGAAGCGAGGTCACCATGGCCACGTTTGTTGAACAGTTGATAAATGGCCTTACCATCGGTTCGTTCTATGCATTGGTGGCACTGGGCTATTCGATGGTGTACGGTGTCATGAAATTGATCAATTTTGCCCATGGTGACCTCTTCGCCCTGGGTTCGTATCTGGGCTACACCCTGCTCATCGCGAGTTCGTCCTGGGTGACGGTCCACTTCGGGCTCTGGGGAGGGATGGCCATAGCGATGCTGTTTGCGTTCGTGGGCATCGGCCTCGCAGGCGTCCTGATGGAACGCATCGCGTATCGCCCCGTCTATCCATCAGGTCGACTTTCGCTGGTCGTCTCTGCGCTCGGTATGTCCATCTTCCTGCAGAACGGCATCATGGCCATCTGGGGCTCCCGTCCCCAGGCTTATCCCGCAGCCGTCGTCCCCTCCACACGATTTTCCCTCCTGGGACTGCCGGTAACCACCCTGCAGGTTGTCATCCTGCTGCTCTCGTTTACGCTCATGCTGGTCATCTGGTTCATCGTCGAGAAGACGACGTTTGGCGCAGCCATACGCGCCACCGCTCTCGACCGCAACACTGCGACGCTGATGGGCATCGATGTCCGCGTCGTCATCTTCTTCATCTTCGCCCTGGGCCCTGCCCTCGGCGGCATCGCCGGCGTCATGAACGGCATGTACTACCGCGCCATCAGCTTCAATATGGGCTGGACCTATGGCCTCAAGGCGTTCACCGCCACCATCCTGGGCGGCATCGGCAACATCCCAGGCGCCATGATCGGCGGGTTGCTGCTGGGACTCATGGAATCACTGTTTGCCGGTTACGTCAGTGGAGCCTGGAAAGATGTCTTTGTCTTCGTCATCCTCATCGTTGTTCTCCTCTGGCGGCCGACCGGGCTGCTGGGCGAGAAGACGGCGGAAAAGGTCTGAGGTCGCTGCCATGGGAATCACAGAAAGTATCCTCAACCGTGTCGGCCTGGGAGCGAAGAAGCCCTCCGGCGACCAGCCCGTCACATTCTGGTCCAGGAACCGTGGGTGGCTCCTGCTTGCCGTCACCGGGGCCCTGTTCGTCGCCTATCCATTCCTGCCATTCATTAACGACTACTGGATTGACGTCGCCTTCTTCGTGGGCGTCTATGCACTGCTGGGCCTCAGTCTCAACATCGTCCTGGGCGAGGTCGGCCTGTTCGATCTGGGCCACACCGCGTTCTATGCCATGGGCGCCTACGTCACGGCCATCCTGAACACGACCCTGCACGTGCCCATAATCGTGCTGCTGCCACTGAGCGCCTTGGTCGCCGCCGGCTTTGCCTACTTGGTGACATCGCCCGTCATCCACCTGAAAGGCGATTACCTGTGTATCGTGACCATCGGGATCGGCGAGATCGTGCGTCTGACGATGATCAACAACCCCTTCAACCTGACAGGGGGACCCAACGGCATCAACAGCATCGGCGGACCCAACCTTTTCGGGCTGGCCATCAACTCGTCAACGCAATTCTATTTCTACACCTGGGTCATCATCGGGATCATCGTCTTCAGCCTGGTGCGCCTCCAGCACTCCCGCATCGGCAGAGCCTGGAACTACATCCGCGAGGATGAGACCGCGGCTGAAGCGAGTGGTGTGGACGTCCGTTCCTACAAACTGCTTGCCTTCGTCCTGGGCGCTGCGCTCGCTGGTGTTGCAGGCAACATCTACGCGTCCAAGCAGATGTCTGTCTCACCGCAGAGTTTCACCTTCATCGAGTCCTCTTTGCTCTTCTGCATCGTGCTACTGGGCGGTCTTGGCTCTATCCCCGGGGGTATCCTGGGAGCAGCCGTGGTCGTCGTGTTTCCCGAGGTCTTCCGTCAGTTCGCCAGCTACCGTCTGCTGTTCTTCGGACTCGCGCTCATGCTGATGATGATCTTCCGCCCCGGCGGCATGTGGCCGCGCAAGCGAGAGGGCGCCGGGCTGGACGGTCTGGGCATCAGTGGGCTTCCAAAGAAGGATGAAGACCTCATCCCTCTTGGCAAGCCCGACCCTGCCATCCTCAAACCGGCCACCACGGCCGTCGTCAAAGGAGTGAAACTTCCGCCCGTGACCGTGGCCATGGACGAGGGGATGCTGCTTCAGACACACGGCACTACCCTGAAGTTCGGCGGGCTGACCGCAGTGAACAACTTCGACCTGAACGTATGCACCGGCAAGATCACCTCGCTCATCGGTCCCAACGGCGCCGGTAAGACAACGCTGTTCAACATGATCACGGGCATCTACAAACCCACGTCGGGACAGATCGACTTCCTGGGACGCGATATCACAGGTCTCAAGCCCCACGCCATTATCAGCTACGGCATCGCCCGCACCTTCCAGAACATTCGGCTGTTCCCATCGTTGACCTGTATCGAGAACATCATGTCCGGCCCCCATTGTCATGCGCGGTCCGGGACATGGGCCGCCGTCATGCATACGGTCGCCGAAGTGCGTGAGGAACGCGACATCGTCGCGACGGCTGCTTATCGCCTCGATCAGGTAGGTCTGTGGAAATACCGCAACGAACTGGCCAAGAACCTTCCTTACGGCAAGCAGCGCTACCTGGAAATCGCCCGCGCACTCGCGACCGCTCCCCACCTTCTGATTCTGGACGAGCCCTCTTCGGGACTCAACGACAGGGAAAGCGAGGACTTGATGGTCCTGTTGCAGGCCCTTGTCAAGGAGGGATTCACGCTGCTGCTCATCGAGCATGACATGCAGGTCGTCATGGGCATCTCGGACTGGGTTGCCGTCATGGACATGGGGCAGAAGATCGCCGAAGGCCTGCCAAAGGACGTCTACAACAATCAGCGCGTCATCGAAGCCTATCTGGGCAAGGAGGATGACTGACATGGCGACCATGCTGGCAGTGAAGAACCTTGTCGTCAATTATGGAGCCGTACAGGCCCTCAAGGGGGTCGACGTTGAGCTGGGCGAGCACGACATCGTCGCAGTGCTCGGCGCGAACGGGGCAGGCAAGACGACGCTGCTCAAATCCATCTCGCGCATCCAGCCCATCAAGGGGGGTTCCATCACGCTCAAGGGACGCGACCTTGCCACGGTACCGGCATTCCGCCTCGCAGGGCTTGGCATCGCGCATGTGCCCGAGGGCAGGCACGTCTTTTCCACCTTGACGACGGAGGAAAACCTGAACTTGGGCGCCTACGGCGTCCGCAGTATGCCGGCCGGCAAGGAACTGGAGAAAACNAAGGAATGGATCTTCACCCTCTTCCCCATCCTCAAGGAACGGCGCAAGCAGCTCGCGGGAACGCTCTCGGGTGGCGAACAGCAGATGCTGGCCATCGGGCGCGGACTCATCTCCAAACCCCGCGTCCTGTTGCTCGACGAACCCTCACTGGGACTTGCCCCCATCATCGTCCAGGGGATCTTCCGGGTCATCCGGCANATCCACGAGGAAGAGGGCGTCTCCATCCTCCTGGTGGAACAGAACGCCCGTAAGGCGCTGGGTGTCGCACGTTACGGCTATATCTTGGAACTCGGCAAGATCGCCATCGAGGGCAATGCCTGCGACCTCAAGAACGACGAGCGCGTCCGCGCCGCCTATCTTGGGGGCTCCAAAGTCAATTGCTGACCAGCACACCACGACGCGCCACCTTGAACAGCGTGTTGATTAACATACCATGTGAACGGATTCACAGCCAACCGGGAGGTAGAAGGTGAAGACCATCGAGGAAATGCGACAGGCCCACAAGGTCCTGGCGACGTATTCCTACAAGCCTGCCAGAATCAACAAGGGGTACACAGACCGCAGGTTGTACATTAATCTGACGACGAATGTCATCGAGGAACGTGCCATCGACCCAATGGTCAAGGAGAAGTTCACGGGGGGGCGCGGCTACGGGCTGTACTATCTCTGGCAGGCGGTCAAACCGACGACGCACTGGAATGACCCCGAGAATGAGCTGATCTTCTGCGCTGGACCACTCACTGGCATCACGCAGTATCCCGGTGCCGGAAAAATGCACTCGGTTACCATCTCTCCAGAGACAGGAGTCCCCGTCGACAACAATGGCGGCGGCTACCTGGCTCCGTATATGAAGTTCTCAGGTTTTGACGCGATCGAAGTACAAGGCAAGGCTGAGGAGGATGTCATCATCTTCATCGATGGCAACAAAGGCCTCGTCACCATCGAGACCGCCCCTGAAGAACCCGACAACAGCTGCGACCTGCCAGAAGTCCTGCATGAGATGTATACTGATGGCGCCGGCGATCGCAAGAACGTCAGTGTCGCGGTCTCAGGCACGGGGGCGGAGCACTCCCTCCTTGGCCTCATCCATGTCAGCTACTGGGATGCCAAACGAAACCACACCCGCCTCAAACAGTTGGCGCGAGGAGGACCTGGGACTGTCTTCAGAGACAAGAAGATCAAGGCGCTGGTCGTTCATTTTGCTGGAACGACTCCCCTTATCAACAATCCAGCTGACCTGGAACCTATCAAGACCGCCGGCGCACGGATGAACAAGGAAATCCTGACGCTCGACCACACCCATAGCAGGATGCGCGAGATCGGAACTGCCAACACGGTCGAAATCCTTGATAAGGTCGATGTTCTTCCGGTCAGGAACTTCAAGTTCGGCTCGGACGCCAGAACAGTCAACATCAGGAGCGACGTGTGGTTCCGTCTCATCAGCCAGGACATGCCCGATGGCTGCTGGCTGGGCTGCACCATGTCGTGTGCCCATGGCATCGACACCGTTCAATTGAAGACAGGGCCTCTCAAGGGTCAGAAGGTGCTAATCGACGGGCCCGAATACGAGACGGTGGGTGGGCTGGGATCCAACACAGGCAGTTTCGACCCGCTGTTTGTCGCCGAGGCCAGCTTCTACTGTGATTACTACGGTATCGACCTGGTAGGTTTCGCTACGACGCTCGCTTTTCTCATGGAGTGTTATGAAAATGGCATCATCAACAAGGAGATCACGGGCGGACTTGACCTGCACTTCGGCAGCGACATGGACGCTCTCGAGCTGATTCATCAGCTTGGTGAGGGTCATGGTTTCGGCGTGGTTGCCGGCTTGGGCGTTCACAGACTGAAGAAGCTCCTGGCCGAACAATACCATGCCAACGCCGACTTCCTGAACGACATTGGCATGGAGATCAAGGGAATGGAAGTCTCAGAGTACATGTCCAAGGACTCGCTGGCTCAGCAGGCAGGATTCGCCATGGCCACCAAGGGTCCCCAGCACGATGAGGCGTGGCTCATTTTCATGGACCAGGTCAAGGGCCAACTGCCGACGTTCGACGACAAGGCTGAAGCTCTCTCCTTCTTCCCGCTCTTCCGGACCTGGTTCTCGCTCATGGGCCTGTGCAAGCTCCCCTGGAACGATTCCGAGCCGCGCGACAACCGTGACAAATATACGGGAATGCAGGCCGCCAAGATCCCTGAACACATCGAGAACTACCTTTTGCTGTACAAGGGCATGACGGGTGTCGCACTCGATCTTGACGGACTGCTTGCACAGAGCAAGCGTGTGTACGATTTCCAGCGCCTGTTCAACCTGCGCATGGGGCAGGGGACGCGCAAAGACGACTGGATGCCGTACCGTGGTATGGGCCCGGTCACTGAAGAGGAGTACCTGTCCCGAGCGGAGCGCTATGACAAGCAATTGGTTGAAGCCGCAAAGGTGGACATCGCAGGCATGAGTCTTCAGCAGAAGATGGCAGCCCTGCGCGAGTACCGTGAATCGCAGTACCGCCAGCTTCAGGACGCGGTGTATGCACGGCGCGGCTGGGATGCCGACGGAGTCCCCACGCTGGAGACAGTGAAAGCGGACGGTATCGACTTCCCCGAACTCGTCGACCTCATCGGAAAGCACGCGCACAAAGCATAGTCTTCAGCCAGATCTGCCACATCAGAAAGCCCGGTCTCGACGAGGCCGGGCGATTTGCTGTTCGGGGAGAGGTGCATCGTCTCCCGTTACAGGACCCAGTTGAAGAAATACCCCACGATGAGAATACCGACTCCCACGACACCGATGAATGTTGCAAGCAGCCTTGGCTTGAGAACGCGGCGCAGGATAATCATCTCTGGCATCGAGAGTCCGGTGACAGCCATCATGAAAGCCAGCGTCGTCCCGAGAGGCAGACCCTTGGCCCACAACGCCTGAACGACAGGAATGACGCCCTCGGCATTCGAATACAGCGGAATACCGATCGCAACGGCGATGAGAACCGCAAAGGGATTGTCGCGGCCTGCGTATCTGGCCAGGAAATTCTCGGGAGCGTACCCATGGATGAATGCACCGATGGCAACGCCGACCGCCACCCATGGAGCCACTTTGCGGAAGATCTCGCCCACGTATCTCCAGCTGGCGATGACGCGGTCCTTGAAGGTCATGGGAGCATCCCCTGCAGCGGCGCCGACCTTGATCATGTAGACATAATCCTCAACGTACTTCTCCATGTGAAGCCGACTGATGATGAGACCCGACACAATCGCGATAAGGAGCCCCACACCCACATAGAGCAAGGCGACCCTGGCTCCAAACAGCCCCCATAACAACACCATCGCGACCTCATTGATCATGGGACTTGCCACCAGAAACGAGAAGGTCACCCCAAGCGGTACGCCAGACTCCACGAATCCAATGAACATCGGAATGGCCGAGCACGTGCAGAAGGGGGTGAGAATGCCCAGAGAAGCAGCAAGGATGTTGCCGACGAACTGGTGCCGGTGAACGAGCAGACGTTTGATCTTTTCGGCGGGAATCCAGGTTCTGAGCATCGCGACCACAAACACGATAACGACGAGGAGCAGGTAGATTTTGGGGATGTCATACACGAAGAAGTGAATGGCTTCCGTTATCAGGTGCCCCTTTGGCAGGCGCAAAAGCGTATAGGTGAACCAGTCAGCAAACAGTGTCAGCATAGCAACCTCCGTTGATATATAAGCGTTCAAAAAAAGGCGGTCGCCCGCCCTCCGGCTACCCCGTCAGGCGCTAGCGCCGACGATGGCTTTCTTTGCTTCCTCGGGTGACAGTACCTTGCCAGCGGTGATGACCTTGCCGTCGATGACAAGAGCGGGCATCGCCATGACGCCGTAGGCCATGATTTGCTGAATATCGGTCACGTCGACGATCTCGGCATCCTTGCCAAGCATTTCCAGCGCCTTGCGGACGCTTGCCTCAAGCCCATGGCAGCGAGCACAGCCAGAACCCAGAATTTCGATTCGCATGATTCCTCCTAGTTTGACAGCAGTTCTTCCAGAGTCAGCATCAGTTCATGAATACGCTCTTCGACTCGCGAGTAGTGCACGAATTGCCCTTCCTTGCGAGCAGCGACAAGCCCAGCCTCGCGCAGGACCCTCAGGTGATGAGAAACCAGGTTCTGGGGAAGGGCCAGCTCGTGCTCGATCTCGCACACACACTGTTCGCCACCACACAACAACCTCAAAATCTTGATGCGCTGCGGTTCCATCAGGGTAGACACAAGTTTGCCCTGCTCCTCACATGCAGAGCTCCAGTTAGTACCTATGCCCTGTGCCCCACAGGCCGGCGAACGCTGAGTCATGTCACAACTCCCATTGATTCAATGTACATTGATTTATTATGCGAGAATGTTCGAGTGTCAAGACCCGGACACAAGATGATGTGGACCCCCGAAACCGACGCAGATCGCTATGTTGACGGAACCCGCATTGGCATGCGCTGACTCTTCCGTATTCTGTAGTCGGCTTTGATCTGATTCCACTAGCGAACTAGCGTGCCTCTCCGGCCTGCCCTTTCTCCCCGTTCAGGATTTCTCGTATCTTGCGATCGAACAGGTCATTCGAGATACCACCATAAAAAGACCACTTGCCGTTGAGCGCTGTCAGTGGAAGCGAATATCCATTCTCAACCTGTTGGCGGACCTGGTTGACCTGTGGATCGCTGTCCTTGATGACGTCGATAAACCTCAGTGAGCACCGCTCCTTGATGTCGCTCGCATCGAGGGAAGCCCTCAGACTGTCGAACATCTCACCCATCGTCTGCGTTGGCGTGGCACACCCACCTCCACCACACCCGCACGACGAGGCCGCCGGGGCCTGATCCCAAATGCCATAGACCTCAATCTCAACAGTAGTCTCTACCATCATGCAATCCCTCCAAATACGATTTTGTCCAGCATGTCGAGCTTGTCGATGCCACGAATGTCACTGTCCATCATTGGAACCTGCAGCAATGCAGCTCCCGCAAAGCGTCNCTTCATGTCGTCCAGGTATNCCAACTGCATCTTCCTGCGCTTCTGNAAGAACGGNGTCGTCGCNTGCTCCTCGGCAATCAGCAGGTTNGCCACNACGAGCTGTGTCGCAACGCCGATTGNCGCCAACTCCTNAGATGCACGCTGTGCCTCCAGNATGGGGGTACTCTCNGGGTACATGACGAANCTGAACGTCGTCAGGCCGGGATCCCGCATTGCGCCCAGGACCCGATCAAACCGGTCTTTCTGCTGGCGGTCCCCCTCGGATAACCCCTCAGTAGCGCCGGCCTTGAGTCGGATCTGTTCGCCCCAATCCAGAGGGAGCTCGAGGAGTCTCAGAGTATGTCCTGTCGGTGCCGTGTCAAAGACGATCACATCAAATCCCGGGGTACTCGACAGGTCGATGAAACGCTGGAAAGCTGCCATCTCCTCCGTGCAGGGAGAGGCTAGCTCCTCCGTCATGGCGCGGATCGTGGCTTCGTCGAATTTCGCCCGCGCGTCATCGAGAATCCCCTTCTTGTAGTCCTCGGTCGCCTGCTTCTGATCGATCTTCGCTGCAGACAACCCTGAAATACCGTCGACAGGTTCGACCTGCTCCGTCACCTTCCTGCCAAGGACGCTGCCGGTGTGTGCTGCAGGGTCGGTGGTCAGAAGCAGAGTCCGGTACCCCTGTCGAGCCGTGTGTACCGCGGTCAGGCAAGCGACGGTCGTCTTGCCTACTCCGCCCTTGCCTGCAAAGAACACTTGTCTGGTACCCTTTGCACTTGGATGTAACAGGCTCTCGACGTCATACATCTGTGGTGCCTCCCTGAAACAGCATCGGAGCGCACTTGCGGAACATCGCTACTCCCTTGATCTCACTGTCGAGCAACTCCATGGTCTGAAGAGGAGTGTCCGTGTACAACTGTCTGGCGCGTTCCAGATACGTTTGCTGCATGTCACGCCGTTTCCGGAAGAACGGATTCACTGTCTCCGCCTCCGGGATGAGCCCATTCACGATGATCCTCGATGTCACCACACCCAAGGCTGCCAGCTCCGCGATGGAACGTGATGTCTCCTCGAGCGATGTCTGCTCCGCCTGCATCACGAAGACAAACTGCGTCCGTCCCGTATCCCGAAGTCGGGCTATCGCGTCGTCATACTTCTGTTTGCTGTCCTGGATCAAGGCGACGGGGCCCATGCACGTCTGACCGCTCCCCTGCGCGCTGTCCCGAATGTGTTTGCTCCATTCGACCGGCAGCTGCAGAAGCCGCAGCGTATGCCCCGTAGGCGCCGTATCGAAAACGATGACATCCCAGTTGTCGTCTTCCATGAAATCGGTGAACTTGTCGAACGCGGCCATTTCCTCCGTACATGGGCCACTAAGCTGCTCTTCCACAACCTTCAGCATTTCATCGTCAAAGAGCCCTCTCATGGGAGCCAGCGAGCGCTCCTTGTACTCACGGGTGGCTTCGTCCGGGTCGATTTCCATGGCCCACAGATTGGGAACGCCGGTAATGGGCGTTACGTGGTGGCCTATGGGCTGCTCGAATACGTCGGCCAGGTTCGATGCCGGGTCTGTTGTGACGATGAGGGTCTTCTTGCCGTTGTCTGCATAATAGACCGCCGCTGTGCACGCCATAGATGTCTTGCCGACACCGCCCTTGCCTGAGAAGAAGACGTACTCAGGATTCATGTATCCCTCCGTCCAGTGCGGCTCTCATTTCATCGTACGACGGATAGTCTCTGGTCTTGACAACCTTACCGTCGATGGTGGTCACCGGAAGGATCTTCTTGCCGTTACCTGTCACGAGCTTGTAGACGTCGGCATTGTCGCGGAACTTGAAAGGCCTCTGGTTGATGGCATACCGTTCGACGGTGATGCCGGGTTTCTCCGCCTGAAGACGCCTCAAGTCCTCGTTGAGACGCACCAGGCGTTCATCAACCGATGGTCCACACAAGCCAGTCGTGCA
>JGI24146J20443_1002133_pt1 | contig 11149 bp, 13 predicted proteins | sample BarGraIncub1131A_FD_20443 | JGI IMG/M metagenome (IMG submission 20443) | reverse complement strand
CGAATACAGGATTAATAGTAGGTCATTACGATGCGGCAGCAGATACTGTAAACTGGGATCATTATCCAAAAGCTTTTGAAGCACTCAACGATTCAAATAAAGCGGGTGCTCGTTTCTATCAGTTGACGCCTCCTCAGATTGCATACAACTCCAAATTTGGGTTTATGATGTTTATGGGAAGTCAGCTTGACCTGGCAACAACAAAGCCGGGTTTTATTCTGTCAATTGATCCGACAAACGGAAAGATTACTGAAGCGTTGAGAGACTGGGCTCCGAGATATACTCAAGGATATCTTGATACTTTAGGCGCTTTGATTACTGATCGTATTCCATTACTTTCCAATGTTATCATCTACACATTTGAGGACGATACCTTTGCTGCTGATTCATTGGGAGGACTTCCTGCCGGAAGTATGCTTATGTTTGGTTATAACAAGGATAAGATTTACCAGTCTTACTACCGTTACAAGGTCGGAGACAAAATCTCTGACATTAAGTTTGAGCTCGGGTATCTGGCAAATGTGGAAGGAACAACCACAAAACATAGTCCTGTTAACATTATCATTAATCCTTATACTAATAGGATCGAGATGGTGCATTCCACACCTTTCCTTATGGAGTTGTATAGTATGAGTGTTGCTGACTTTGTGAATACAGACCTGCTTGCAGGCCGGAAGAGATGGGCGAGAGAATGCATTCTGTTAGACCGTGATATCTCTATCCGCGGTACAGGTATGTATCCACTGGGTGGAATTATCAATATGGAACGCACAGTTTACAGTTCTTATATGAGTACTGTGGAAAAGGTGCCTGTACAACATGATGTTTTATTGCGTCCGGGTGTACAACGTATATTCTTCTGCTGTGGAAATGAGTATCCTGCTCGTGTAGCTGTATTTGAGTTGACTCGTTCGCTCGATACCGAAGCTTTCAAAACCTGGGTTACTAATAAGCGTGCTTATATAGAAGCACAATCCTATTAAAAGAGGAGGTCCGAACAATGAATAATCTTAAAAGTGTAGTATTTGCCGTTTGTATAGTTCTTGGAACTACTGCCATGACAGCGCAAGTTAAGAATGACCGTTTGTCAGGGACCTACGAAGGAAGTAAGAAAAAGGAACTTGCCGAAGGTCAGGGAAAAGCAGTAGGCAAGGACACCTACGAAGGACAATTTAAAAAAGGAGTTCCCGAAGGTCTTGGTACCTATATTTTTGGTGATAGTGTAATGCTAGGTGATTACAAATATGCCATTGGTGATAAGTACGAGGGTGCTTTTAAGAAAGGTAAGTTTGAAGGCAAAGGGAAGATTACTTTCTCAATGAAAGAGAAAGGTGTTCTTGAAGGCTATTTTGAAGATGGTAAATATGTTGGAAAGACCAAAGATGGTTATGTATGGTTAAAAGAAGAGTCATCGGGTATTAACCGTGTCATCGTTCAGAAGCGCAACAGTAGCAAAAACGATATATCACTGAGTGGTATTGGTGAGCTTATTGAGATTGGTGCTGTTCATGGATCGTTCAATTCTACTGATCAGACATGGACCGATCTTCGTAGCGGATTTCCCATTTACCATCCAGATAAAAGGTGTCATTGCATCGAACTTTAGCCGTTGCGTGGTGAAGATCATTATTGAATCACCCGGAACCTGGGAAATCAAGGTAGTGCCAAACTTATAATCGTTCTATTTCAATAAAAGAAGCGTTCCGTCAACCGGAGCGCTTCTTTTCGTTTTAACAAGAACGGATGCCTGCACACTGACTTTTTTTCAGGCTGACTGGTATACACTTTCTGAATCGGCGGTACGCCTCACTCAATGCTCTGATAGTATCTTTTAATAATTAAACGAAGCGAGACTGTCTCGTATGAGACAGCCTCGTTATAGCTTGAAATCTGAGATTCAGGAGTTATTCTGATACAACTTCAAATGGAACCTCAACGCTGACTTCTTTGTGCAATTTAATTGTTGCAACAAAAGATCCAATCGTTTTTACAGCTTCTTTGATAAAGATAGTCTTGCGATCTACGTCATAACCCGCTTTTTCAAGAGCTTCAGCAACCTGAATATTGGTAACAGATCCGAAGATCTTTCCAGAAGAACTGGTTTTTGCACCGATAGTCAATGTTACATCTTTCAGCTTTGCAGCAGCAGTTTCAGCTTCTTCTTTGATCTTGGCAAGTTTGTGAGCGCGTTGTCTCAGATTCTCAGCCAACATTTTCTTTGCAGATTCTGTTGCAATGACTGCTTTCCCCTGTGGAAGAAGGTAATTTCTGCCGTATCCGTCTTTTACTGTAATTACATCATCCTTGTATCCAAGGGTGTTGATGTCTTCTTTTAAAATGATTTGCATGTTTTTTCCTCCTTTAATTATTTCATCAGGTCAGTTACATAAGGAAGCAATGCCAGGTGGCGTGCTCTTTTTACTGCTTGAGCTATGCGACGTTGGAACTTCAAAGAAGTACCGGTGATACGACGAGGCAAAATCTTACCTTGCTCATTCAGAAACTTCTTTAAGAAATCAGGATCCTTGTAATCAATATACTTGATTCCGCTTTTCTTGAACCGGCAGTATTTCTTTTTCTTCACATCCACCGTAGGTGGAGTAAGATATCTGATTTCAGATTGTGCTTGTTGTGCCATGATTAATTCTCCTTTTGTTCTTTAGATTGTTTAAGTGATCTTCTCTTTTCTGCATATTCAAGTGCATACTTGTCCAGGCGGAATGTCAGAAAACGAATTACTCGTTCGTCACGACGGAAATTCACCTCTAATTTCTCAATGACAGTTGGTTCAGCAGTAAACTCCAGCAATTGATAGAAACCTGTAGATTTCTTTTCAATCGGATAAGCGAGTTTGCGCAATCCCCAGTTCTCGTCATTATCAATCGCTGCACCCTCGTTAATGAGGAGTGTTTTGAATTTTTCTACCGTCTCCTTCATCTGAACATCAGACAAAACGGGAGTCAAAATGAAAACGGTTTCGTAATGATTCATACTCTTTTGATTTTGTGAATACTATAAATGTTATAAAAGTGGGGCAAAGGTAAGAATATTTCTTCAATCAGCCAAGTATCGTCGTCCAATATTTCTGTTGGTGTTAAATTCTTACCAATATGCTTGTAAAGTATCACATGTAAAAGTAACTTTGTAACCCTTAGTTTGAATAAATGAATTTCATGATCAAGATATATATTACTTCCATACTTTTTTTTCTTTGCTGTGTCACCGGTCAGGCACGCTATGTCGGTGATACATTGGGCGGTGATTTCCTTCATCAAACGATCCATATGCCTGATGATTATGAAGGTAAAGTTGATATCACCCTTGTACGCAAAACTTCCGGTCTCGGTGCCGATAACGCCATTCTGTATATTCATGGATTTAATGACTACTTCTTTCAAAAAGAAGAGGCGGAGTTCTTTGCCAATGAACGTTACAATTTTTATGCTGTTGATCTTAGAAAGTACGGTAGATCCTGGATGGCTCATCAGAAAAGAAAATGTAAGAGATCTGAACGAGTATTTTGCCGATATTGACTCTGCACTATATACAATACGCTCTGAAGGTAATCGCTCTGTAATACTTGTCGGTCACTCCACCGGTGGATTGATCGCATCACTTTATCTGGATCAAATAGACAGACGCGGGGTAGATTCTTCTTTTGTAAAAGGACTGATCTTAAACAGCCCTTTTTTTGATATGAATCAAAGTTGGTTTCAAGAGAATATTGCCATCCCTCTGGTTTCTATTTGGGGGAGGATATCTCCTTCTACTGTTATTTCAAAGGATGTAAATACATTGTATGGGAAGAGTATCCATGCTTCATACAAAGGAGAATGGGCGTATGACCTTCGATGGAAGACACTGGAGAGTATTCCTGTCAACGCCGCTTTTATCAAAGCAGTGTATACTGCTCAAAGAAGATTGCATTCCGGATTGCATATTACACAACCTGTTATGGTGATGCATTCCAGTCGTTCAGTTCATTCAGAGACATGGACCGATGAGTTTATGCGAGCTGATGCAGTACTTGATGTTGAGGATATTCATTCGTATGCGGCTTGCTTGGGTGATCATGTCAGCCTTGTCGTCATTCAGGATGGTATGCATGACCTGGCTCTATCACAGCCGAAGGTACGTGAGACCTATTATGAGAAGATACGCGAGTGGTTGAAGAAAAATTTCAAAAGTATTTGAGATTTAGTGCTTAAGTAATCTTTTTTTTATACTTTTGTTGCGTTCAATGGTAAAATCAAAAACTACTATACAGATGAAAACGAATTTAATAGAGAATCTTGGCATCATCGTTATTCTGATTGGCGTTCTTATGTTGGCATTACCGGGATTTGGCTTAGCCGGTTCTGTGAATGATAATACGCTGATGGGCAGTGGCCTTGTGGTCCTGTTTATCGGGCTGATTGTTCACATCATTGTTACTAAGAAAGCAAAAGGCAAAGAATAAAAGATTTTTGCTTAAAAGCATAAAAAAGGCCGCTTCATCAGCGGCCTTTTTTGTTTTAGATCTCATCGTCAGGAGATGGGGCAATTAGTTTGTATCCCTTACCGTGAATGTTGATGATCTCAATCTGATCATCATCTTTCAGCAACTTACGCAGCTTGGTGATGTATACATCCATGCTTCTTGCATTGAAATAGTTGTCGTCCACCCAAATAGCCTTGAGAGCATAGTTGCGTTCCAAAACTTCGTTCATGTGAGCACATAACAGTGAAAGCAGATCGCACTCTTTTGTTGTAAGCTTTGTGATTTTATCGCCGATAATCAACGTCTGTTTCTGTTTGTTAAATACAAACCGTCCTAAAACGTAGGTAATTGCTTCTTTCTTCTTGTTAATAACACGTTTGAAGATAGCTTCGAGACGGAAAATTAATTCCTCCATGCTGAAAGGCTTCGTGATATAATCATCTGCACCGATCTTGAATCCTTCCAAAACATCCTCTTTCAATGTTTTTGCAGTAAGGAATACAATAGGGATAATTTCATTGACCGAACGCACTTCCAGCGCCATTGTGAATCCATCTTTCTTAGGCATCATCACGTCCAGAATAAGAAGATCGAATTTTGACTTTTGAAATGATTTCAAACCAGCTTCACCATCCGGGCAAAGTTCTACTTGATAGCCTTTCGCTTGCAAATACTCTCTTAATAACATGCCAAGGTTTTCGTCGTCCTCGCATAATAAAATACTCAATTTGTCTTCCATCTTACTTTCTAATTAAAGGTAATGTAATTATAAATTTTGTTCCAACATTAATTTCGCTTTCAACTTTGATCGTTCCTTTATGCTCTTCGATAATCTTTTTTACGTATGGGAGTCCTAATCCAAATCCTTTTACGTTGTGCAGATTGCCCGTGGGTACTCTATAGAATTTCTCAAATATTTTCTTCAACTGCTCTTTCTTTATTCCAATCCCGTTGTCTTTAATCGTAATGACCAGCATATTATCTCTGTTTGCAGTGGTAATATATAACGTTAATCCTCCTTTGCTGTATTTTACCGCATTTTCCATCAGGTTGAACAGTACATTGGTAAAATGCATTTCATCCGCATATATAAGAGCATTGTCCGCTTTTAGGTCTGATATAATCGAACCTCCGGTCTTTTCCACCCGTAACTTGAAGTTATTGACTACAGTCTTGATTGTACTGTTTGCATCCAGTTCTTTCAGCTTGAAAGCAATCTTTTGCTTCTCAAACAAAGACATCTGAAGCACTTTTTCAACCTGGAAACTTAATCGTTTGGACTCATCGCCAATGACACTCGAAATATGTGATAACATCGTCGGCGATTTGCTTACCGACTCGTCGCACAGCATCTGAGATGCCAATGAAATAGTTGCGACCGGCGTTTTAAGCTCATGAGTCATGTTGTTAATAAAGTCGTTACGCATTTCAGACAAACGCTTTTGTCTGGAAATAATCAATATCGTAATAATAAAAGTCACCAACAATACGAACGAAAAAATCAAAGAGGGCACCACAAAACCAATAGAATTGAAAATGTAACGATCCATCGTCGGGAAACAAACCTTTAGATAATTCAACTTTGGCGTCTGATCATTTGGAAATAAGACCTGTGTAAATGCCTGTTTTATATCTTCTTCCTTTATAGCCCTGTTTCTGAAAACTTCTTTTCCTTCTTTATCAATCGCGGTAAAGTAGTAAGGAAGGTTCAGCCCGTTATTTGCCAACTCTGCTTTGATGTATCCATTTAATTTATAGACATCAATTCGTTGTGAAAGCGGTGTGTTGCTTGCTTCATATAAGATGTTATATACAATCTCATCAAGCAATTCGCGCTGTTTGACATATCTGTTTTTCAAAGTCTCCTGTAGTCCTTTTGAAATCCTTGGCAAGGAGCTGTTCCCATGTTTCCTGGAAATATACACCTTTTCGTTGGGTAGTGATATGCCGCTTTTTCCGGATGAATAGCCTCTGCTATCCTCGATTTTAGAGAGAGCGCCATCAGTGATTGAATACTCATCTTTCTGACGCATCGAAATCCGTTGCCTTTGTAACATCTGCTGCTGAAATTGCAGTTCAGTAGCATCGTTCTCCTGGTCTTTAATATCTTTGATCAGATAATTCTGAGTCTCGTCATATTCCAAGTAGCGCGCTACCTGATACAGGCTTCGCTTCACTGTCTCCGCGAATTGTTCGCTCCTCATGGTTGCCATTGCATTGATATAATTGATCTGCAAATAGAGCAATCCAATAAAAGCAAACGCCATTACTGTGGCAAGCAACCAAATGGTCGATTTCTTCATCATGCAAATTTAACAATCTAAAATGGGTAAAATGTCAAATTTAAATACTTTAACTTAAAAGCAAACCATTAAAACTTCATTCTTTAGAAAGAAACTCAAATTTCTCCCAAAAATAGCCATAAATAGAGCTTCTTGGTGGGACTTTTTACTTAAAAAAACTTCTTGTTAGTATTAACGGCTTTCTAATTGATTTATTTTTATCTTTGCGTTTTATTTCAAGTAAAAAGAGCTGAAGATGTTATTAATTATTGGAATCTATTTTTCTATGTTGCTCATTATCTCTCGTTTAACGACGAAGAATAAAAGTAACAACTCTTTTTTCTCAGGCAATAAACGTTCACCATGGTATGTGATTGCCTTTGGCATGATAGGATCTTCCATTTCCGGTGTTACCTTTGTCTCCGTGCCGGGTATGGTAAGGGAGTTTGATATGACGTATATCCAACTCGTGTTGGGCTTTCCGATCGGATATTTGATTATTGCGTATGTATTGCTCCCCCTGTATTATCGATTGAACCTTGTCTCCATCTATACCTATCTGGAAGGTCGGATTGGAGTGCACGCCTATAAGACCGGTGCCTCTTTCTTCTTTCTGAGCAAGATTATCGGAGCCGCAGCGCGGCTTTATCTGGTAACAATCATTCTTCAGACTTTTGTGCTTGACGCATTGGGCATTCCGTACTGGATTACAGTATGCGTATCTGTAGCAATGATTTGGGTTTATACGCATGCCAGCGGTATACGCACGATCATCTGGATGAATTTCCTCCAGACATTTTTCCTCCTGCTGATGTTGGTTCTCATCATTGCCGGTGTGATGATTAAGATGGATCTTTCTTTTGACAATACGNTGTCCATGATTGCTTCAGACAGTCACTCAAAGATCTTTGAGTTTGGAGACTGGAGTAGNCGGCAGTACTTCTTTAAGCAGTTTATCAGTGGGATCTTTATCACCATAGTGATGTCAGGACTGGACCAGGGGATGATGCANAAGAATCTNTCGTGTAAGAACCTGAAAGAGGCTCAGAANAACATGTGCTGGTATGGTTTCTCTTTCATACCCCTCAACTTTCTGTTCTTGTCACTGGGAGTATTGATGCTAAACTTTGCACAACATCAGCAGATTGCATTACCGGTAGTCTCCGACGAGATTCTTCCCCTGTTTTGCACGTCCTACCTCGGTCAGCCAATTCTGATATTCTTTACGATCGGGGTGATCGCCGCCGCTTTTTCAGCCGCAGATTCAGCGTTGACTTCCCTCACTACTTCGGCTTGCATAGACTTGATTGATATCAAGAGATTCTCTGAGGAGAAGGCAAGAAAGGTAAGAAAACGAACTCATTTGCTGATTTCCGCGGTTTTCATTCTGATAATCCTTATCTTTAGGGCCGTAAATGACAGGAGCGTCATTGATGCTATTTATATGATTGCCTCTTTTACCTATGGTCCCTTGCTCGGATTATATGCATTTGGATTATTTACAAAGTCTTGTCCGAGAGACAGATGGGTGCCTTATATTGCTATCTCAGGTCCGTTGTTGTGTATAGCACTGAAGAGTTGGGTGGAAGCAAGCACTTCCTATCGTTTTGGTTACGAACTCTTGATGGTCAACGGATTGATTGTGTTTGTCGGATTAGTGTTATTCAGTAAAAAAGGAGAGATATGGAAATTAAAAAGGCAGAATTTGTAATTAGCAACACGGATGTAATGAAATGCCCGGCAGACGTGAGACCGGAGTATGCATTTATCGGAAGGTCCAATGTGGGCAAGTCCAGCCTGATCAATATGATCACCAATACCAAAGGATTGGCAATGACTTCCTCTAAACCGGGGAAGACGCAACTTATCAATCACTTTATCATTGACGATTCCTGGTATCTGGTCGATCTCCCGGGCTATGGATATGCTCAACGAGGGAAAGCAGGACGCGATAATATTCGAAAAATCATCGAAGATTATATTATGTACCGTGAACAGCTGACTGCTCTCTTTGTATTGATCGATTCGCGGCATCAACCACAGCAGATTGACCTGGAGTTTATGGAATGGCTCGGAGAAAATGACGTGCCTTTTACCATCGTATTTACCAAAGCCGATAAGAACTCTTTCTCCCGTTTGAAAGAGAATCTTGAGAGTTACAAAGCAAGCCTTCTGGAGGTNTGGGANGANCTTCCNCAGATGTTNATCACCTCTTCAGAAAAGAAGCAAGGNAGAGAAGANCTCGTCGATTATATAGTCGCAACAAATAAATCACTNAAAAAATAGAATNGAATATGATGCATAATTGGTTTGAAACGAAGATTTCCTACGAAAAAGAGATAGAAGGTGGAATGATGAAGAAAGTGACAGAGCCNTATTTGGTNGANGCACTTTCATTTACGGAGGCAGAAGCNCGGATTATCAAGGAGATGACTCCTTTTATGAGTGGCGAATTTACGGTGGCAAACATCAAACGAGCTAATTANACNGAGATATTTGAAGATGAGACCGGCGATCGCTGGTATAAAGCAAAAGTTGTATTTATCAGCATTGACGAGAAGAGTGGCGCGGAAAAGAAGACCGCTTCCAATATGCTGGTTCAGGCTCTGAATATTCATCAGGCAATAGAGAATCTGGATAAGGGAATGAAGGGTACGATGGCAGATTATGAGATCGCTTCAATGACTGAAACGATGCTGATGGACATCTTCCCGTATGCTGTGGACGGAGATGCAAAGAGCGAGTAACATAGGAGAACGGCTTCTGGAGGTGAAAAGCCATCTGCCGGAGACAGTCCGTTTGGTGGCAGTGTCAAAGTTTCATCCTGTAGAGGCCATTCAAGAGGCTTACGCTGCCGGTCAACGTCTCTTTGGAGAGAGCAGGGCACAAGAAGCCGTACCCAAACAGGAGTCTCTCCCCAAAGATATTGAATGGCATTTTATAGGTCATCTCCAGGAAAATAAAGTCCGGTATATTGCTCCCTTCGTTGCTTTGATTCATAGCGTGGACAGTCTGAAGTTGCTTCGTGAGATTGACAAGCAGGGAGTAAAGTGCGGTAGAGTTATCCCCTGTCTGCTGGAGATATTTGTGGCTCAGGAAGAGACAAAATACGGATTTACAACGGAGGAGTGTGATGACCTGCTACATAGCGCCGAATTAAAAGCGCTGACTCATGTAGAGATTCGCGGGTTGATGGGAATGGCTTCTCTGACAGAAGACGAGACACAGATCCGGGAAGAGTTCAGGACGCTGCATACATTTTTTGAGAAGATCCGCAGCGAAGTGACTCTTCCAAACGTACATATCNGCGAACTGTCGATGGGGATGAGCCACGATTATAAGATTGCGATGGAAGAGGGAAGCACCATGGTACGGATCGGTACAACGATCTTCGGTGAACGAACCTATTAGCCGCATTGTTTCAATAAAACAAAGAGAGTTGCAAGGAATCCCTGCAACTCTCTTTGTTTATTTACGGCTATTCAATCAAGAGAACTTGAAGATAATAGTCTGGTCAAATTGTTGTCCGGCTTTCAAAATGACGTTATTAAAACCGCTCTGGTTTGGACTGTCCGGAAAATATTGAGCTTCCAGGCAGAAGGCTTCGCGCTCTTCATAGCACTTGCCGAAGTGTCCGGGCAATTCGCTGTTCAGCCAGTTTGCCGTGTATAATTGCACGCCCGGGAGAGTGGATAACACTTCCAGAGTACGCCCTGTCGTTTTCTCGGTGGCACGCGCCATCAGACTTAGTTCGCCATATTCCTTTTTGTTGCCAACAAAGCAATGGTCGTACCCCTTGCCATATTTTAATTGAACGAAATCAAAGTTATCGACCTCTTTGCCGATTGCCTTTGGCGTAGTAAAGTCCATTGGAGTTCCTTTGACAGACAGCATCTCTCCCAGAGGAGTCGAACACTCATCCATTGGCAAAAACTTATTACAGTTCAGGTAAAGCTCATGATCCATGGCTGTTCCTTCACCTTTGAGGTTGAAGTAGGCATGGTTCGTAAAGTTTGCTACGGTGTCTTTATCCGTTGTGGCAAGAAACTGCATTGTGAGTTCGCAGGCTTCGCTCCAAGAGAAGATCACCTTCAGTTTAAGCGTTCCCGGAAACCCCTGATCTCCATCCGGGCTTATTAGCGAAAGAGCCAGTTTGCCATTCGCTGTTGTTTCCGCATCAAAGACGAGGAAGCTGAAACCAAGTCCACCATGCAGACAGTTTGGCCCATTGTTGACAGGCAGCGTGTATTCGACCCCTTTCAGCGTTATTTTACCTTTGGCGATACGATTGGCGTAGCGTCCCACCGTTGCACCGATGTAGCAGGTATCTTTCAGGTACCCTTCCAGAGTAGGGAATCCACATACTACTTGTCCCAATTTGCCATTC
>JGI24146J20443_1002127_pt1 | contig 11163 bp, 10 predicted proteins | sample BarGraIncub1131A_FD_20443 | JGI IMG/M metagenome (IMG submission 20443) | reverse complement strand
CTGTTCATACGCTTCATGTCGGAATGTAGGTCCGGCAGGGTCAAAAGCAACCCCTATATGCGAGGGATTTACCTTTGTCAGGACATCATTCAGTATATTAACAAAACCAAATATAGCTGACGTGTTTAACCCTTTGGAATTAACTCTTGGATTCTTGATAAATGCATAGTAAGCCCGGTAAACCAGTGCATAAGCATCTATAAGGAATAACTTCTCCATTTTCTTTATAATTATGCTGTAAAAGTACAAAAATAACTCCAAACCGCATTTTATTATTACTTTTGTAGTCAAATTGTTTTTATGAATACCCTTTTATCAGAGATAAGGCTACCAATAGAACAAGAGCTGCAACAGTTTCAGTCCTTGTTTGAAACCGAACTGCAAACTGACAGTCCGATTTTGGAAGAGGTGCTAAGATATATCAGACAGAAGCAAGGCAAGATGATGCGTCCTGTTTTGTTTTTCTTGATATCGAAGGCGTTTGGTAAAACGACTTCGGCTACTTATCACGCTGCACTTTCAATCGAGCTGTTACATACAGCCAGCCTTATTCATGATGATGTTGTGGATGAAAGTGATAAACGTAGAGGACAGGCTTCTGTCAATGCTATATATAACAATAAGGTTTCTGTTCTTTCAGGAGATTATTTATTAGCATTAGCATTAGAACAATCAGTGCTAACTAAGAATCTGACCATCGTGCAGAAAGTTTCGAGACTTGGACAACTTTTAGCGCAAGGAGAGCTTCTCCAATTATCTTCTGTGGCCGGGAAACTGATTAGTGAAGAGACGTATCTGGAAATCATCTACAAAAAGACCGCTGCATTATTTTCTGCATGCTCAGAAACAGCAGCTATTTCTGCTGGCAGCGAGGTTGAAAACATTGAAAAAGCCCGACTGTTTGGTGAATATCTTGGATTGTGTTTTCAAATCAAAGATGACATATTCGACTTATCTAACCGTCAGGAAATAGGAAAACCCACAGGTAACGACATGAAAGAGGGCAAACTAACATTACCTGTTATCTATATTATAAACAATAAAGAACTTAAAGAAGCGGAATCGCTCGCCTACAAAGTGAAAGATGGTGCTGCTACAGAAGAAGAAATAAGCTCCCTGATCGAACTTACCAAGCAGAATGGAGGCATTGAATACGCAACTTCTGTGATGCTTAGTTACAAAAAGAAGGCTGCCGAACTTCTTTGTTCTTTACCCGAAAACGAAATCAAGCAAGCTCTTCTTTTATATCTGGATCTGATCGTTGAGCGGGAAAATTAACTAATTATATCTCCTTTTACTCTTCAAACTTCTTAATAAGAGTATCGACTAATCGACTTGTTCCGATTCGGAATAAATCCTTATTCAACCACTCCTCACCAAGCACTTCCTTGACTATAGTATAGTACATGACAGCTTGCTCAGAGGTAGACACACCCCCGGAAACTTTCAATCCGATTTTGGTATTGAACTGCTGATTATACTTCTTTATAACTTTACACATTACATATACGGCTTCAGGTGTAGCTCCTCTATCTGCCTTTCCTGTTGATGTTTTTATAAAATCAGCACCGGCAAAGATAGCAAGAAGAGATGCTTTTGCAATTTCTGATGCATCCTGGAGCATACTTGTTTCCAGGATTACTTTTAGTAGTTTTCCCCTGCAAGTATGTTTAATTTCTGAGATTTCTTCTATCAAAGAGTCGTAATCATCTGCCCGAAAAAGACCTTGTTGCATAACAATGTCAACTTCTTCAGCACCATCTGCTATCGCTAATGCAACCTCAGCAACCTTGACAGCGGTAAACGTTTGAGAAGTAGGGAAACCTCCTGCAACAACTACATTTCGCACATTATCTTCTTCGAGCGAGTCTCTGACTATCTCGGCGAAACAAGGATAAACACAAATGCCCGCGACGTTTGGAAATCCGGGATGCTCTTCACCAAAAATGTTAACTTGTTGAACCAGTTTTTGGATGGATTCATCGTTATCACCACTATTCAGACTAGTCAAATCTATACAACTAAACAAAGTCTTATAAACCTCCATGGTCTCATTCTCTTTCAACTTTGTATTCAAGATCTTCTCCACATTAGCTTTTACCAGACTATCACTTTCCTCACATGGAAATTTGCTCAGAATCGTTTCAAATGAACTCATTTTATATTAGTTTTTCGTTTTGTATATGCCTCACCTTGTCACGCTCAGTTTTCTTTCGAATATTCTCCGCTAAAGCCTCTGTAAGGTTAATCCCAGTCTGATTAGCCAAACAGATCAACACCCACAGCACATCAGCCATTTCATCGCTCAGGCTTTCTTCCTTTTCGTCCAACTTGAACGATTGTTCCCCGTAGGTTCTTGCCATAATCCGGGCAAGTTCTCCTACTTCTTCCATCAAAATTGCTGTATTTGTCAGTTCGTTGAAATAGCGGACACCGTAAGTTCGGATCCACTCATCTACTTGTATTTGTGCTTCATCCAATGTCATTATTCTCTGTTTTTAGTGTCGATTAAAATGGTAACCGGGCCATCGTTCAATAGATCAACCTTCATATCTGCTCCAAAAATTCCTTTTTTAACCTCTTTCCCGGTTTCCAGAGTCAGACGATTACAGAATGCCTCATAAATGGGTTGTGAAAAGTCGGCTTTCGCCGCTCGAATATACGAAGGCCGGTTCCCTTTCTTTGTAGAAGCAAGCAATGTAAACTGACTCACCGCCAATATCTCGCCGCCTACCTCCTCAATGGATAGATTCATCACTCCATTTATATCATCAAAAATCCGAATCTTAGCAATCTTCTGAACCAACCATTCAATATCATCATTTGTGTCAGCATCTTCAATACCTATCAACAAAAGAAATCCATGATCAATTCTGGATACCAACTCAGCATTTACAACAACAGAAGCATTTCTCACTCTTTGAATAACAGCTCTCATATTCTCTTTTCTTTGTTTCGGACAAAGTTACAAATAAATTCAGATAGTTACTTTTCACTTTTCATTCCCTCTAACAATAAATTAGCCTTTTTGGCCCCTATCAACTCTTCCAATTCTTCTTTAGGTGTATTCTTAATCCGTTTAACGCTTTTAAAACGTTCAAGAAGCAACTCCTTCGTCTTTACTCCAATTCCTTTCACAGCATCAAGTTCAGACACCACCTGACCTTTACTTCTCTTTTGACGGTGAAATGTGATTCCAAAGCGGTGTGCTTCATCTCTCAGTTGTTGAATTAACCTTAACGATTCAGAGTTCTTATCCAGATAGATTGGCGTTGGATCTCCCGGTAAATAAATCTCCTCCAATCGCTTTGCAATACCGATAATATTTACTCTTCCAAGCACTCCGATGCGTTCCAGAGCAGAACAAGCAGAGCTCAATTGCCCTTTACCACCATCTACAATTATCAGTTGAGGAAGAGGTGTTTCTTCATTTATTAAACGAGTATACCTGCGAGTAAGAATTTCCTCCATGGAAGCAAAGTCATTAGGCCCCTCAACCGTTTTTATATTGAAATGACGATAGTCTTTCTTAGAAGGCTTTGCGTTTTTAAACACAACGCAGGAAGCAACAGGGAAACTTCCTTGAATATTGGAGTTGTCAAAACATTCGATATGCAAGGGCAGCTCGTGCAAACCCAAATCCTTTTGCAAACGCAGTAAAATACGAGTCATACGTTGCTCCGGGTTCAGCTTTTCTTCTCTTTTAAGAATATCCAACTTATATTGCCTCACATTGCGAACTGAAAGATCTAAAAGCTGCTTCCGTTCTCCTCGCAGAGGAACATTAAACCGAACTCCTTTTAATTCCAGCTCCACAGGGAATGGGATAATTATTTCATTAGCCAAACTCCCGAAACGCTGCCTCATTTCAACAATCCCAAGTGCCAGAAGCTCTTCTTTTGTCTCATCCAAGCGTCTCTTGTATTCAAAAGTATAGGCTTGAACTATTGCTCCGTGGACAACATGCAAGAAATTTATGTAACCAGAAGCACCCTCTTCTTCAACAGAGAATACATCCACATTGTTTATTATGTTACTCACAATAGTGGACTTACATCTGAAGTTTTCAAGAATCTGATACTTTTGCTTTAGTATCTGCGCATCCTCATACCGATAATCCTTTGCCAGATCAGACATCTCCAGAATAAGACGATCCGTTATAACTTCCACATTCCCTTTTATAATCTCTATTATTTCAGAAATGTTCTTGACATAAGCCTCCTCCTTTTGTAGTCCCACGCAAGGGCCATTACATTTCTTTATGTGATACTGCAAACATACTTTGTATTTGTCCTTCGCGATTTCATCTGGATCGAGTTTGAGATGACAATTGCGTAGAGGATATAGCTGACCTATCAATTCCAAAATTGTCTTAGCCATGAACACCGAGCTGTAAGGTCCGAAGTAAACAGAGCCATCGCGAATAAACTGCCTCGTCAAAAAGATGCGGGGAAACCGTTCATTCTTAATGCAAATCCAAGGATACGTCTTGTCGTCTTTGAGAAGCACATTATAGTGTGGCTTATATTCTTTAATGAGGTTATTTTCCAGCAGAAGAGCATCCTCTTCTGTTTCAACGACTATATATTTGAGATCAACTATATGACGCACCATAACGCGCGTCTTTGGAGAAACAATATCTTTATTAAAATAAGAAGAGACTCTTCTTCTTAGGTTCTTTGCCTTCCCTACATAAATAATCACGCCATCCTCATTCAGGTACTGATAAATCCCGGGCAAATCAGGCAGATTACTTACAATCCCATGTAAATATTCATCAAATCCTTTAGATTCTGTCGCATTATTCTTCATTACATTCTTCTAGTTCAGCACCTTTTGTATTCTTTTCTTAAGTGAGTGTTTCACGTGAAACATAGTAAATCGACTTATCTACCCATAAGCACTAATAAAATATTAATATCGCTTGGTGAAATACCGGGTATTCTGCCGGCCTGGGCAAGAGTCTCGGGATCAATCCGGGCTAGCTTCTGACGCGCTTCAGTTGATATTGCCTGAATTTCACTGTAATTTATCTTTCCGCGGATACGGATGTGTTCAAGTCTGTTAACCCGATTAGCAATTAAACGCTCGCGTTCAATGTAACCTTCGTATTTAAGTTCTATCTCAGACGCCTCAATGATTTCATCTTTGCGATTCGGTATTTGATCTAATAAAGACTTGAGAGCAGGGATAACCTCTGATATGGCTACAATTGAAAGTTGAGGTCGGAGGACCAGAGAATGTAATTTTACTCCTTGCCTAAGTGGGGTATCTCCTATACTATCCAAAAAGGAATTAACAAGTTCTGGTTTTACAGAATAGGTTCTTATAAAATCAACTATTCTCTCTATCCAGGTTCTCTTCTCTTGCAAGAACTTTTTTCTTTCTAAAGAGGCAAGACCAATATCGAAAGATCGATTAGTAAGCCTACGATCCGCATCATCTTGTCTAAGCAGNATCCGATATTCGGCGCGGGAAGTAAACATCCGATAAGGTTCATCGACACCTTTGGTCACCAAATCATCAATTAAAACNCCAATATAAGCCTCATCCCTATTTAATACAAACGAATCACCGCCATGTGTATGAAGATGCGCATTNATACCTGCCATCAGACCTTGACCTCCTGCTTCTTCGTAACCGGTAGTACCATTGATCTGNCCAGCNAAAAACAGCCCTTTGATAGTTTTTGTTTCAAGATTGATATTCAACTGAGTCGGATCAAAGAAATCATACTCAATAGCATAACCTGGCCTATATAGCCTTACATTACGAAATGCAGGAATTTTTGATAAAGCGCTCCATTGAATATCAAGCGGCAAGGAAGAGGAAAATCCGTTCAGATAATATTCATTACTGTCTTCTCCTTCCGGTTCCAAGAAGAGAGGATGACTTTGTTTATCTGGAAAAGTAAGAATTTTTGTTTCTACAGAAGGGCAATAACGAGGACCAATACTCTTGATCTGGCCATTATAGAGTGGGGACTCGGGAAGCCCGGAACGCAATATTTCATGGACATTACTATTTGTCGATGTCGTAAAACAAGGCAACTGTTTCAATTGAGGAGAAACATTATTCAAAAAAGAGAACTTATGATAGTCATCTTCACCATCCTGGCGTTCCATCAAACTCAAATCAACACTTCGGATATCAATACGCGCCGGTGTTCCGGTCTTCATGCGTTGTACACGAATACCAGCCTCTTTCAACTGATCAGAGAGGCCATAAGAACAAGGCTCAGAAACTCGTCCACCAGCAAGTTGAGTAGGCCCAAAATGCATTAAGCCATTTAAAAATGTTCCATTAGTAAGCACTACGGAGGGAGCCAAAAATTCTACACCAAGAGATGTATGAACACCTTGGACTTTGCCCTCTTTCAGTATCAGAGACGTAACAGTGTCTTGCCAGATTGCTAAATGATCCGTTTGATCAAGCACATGGCGCCACTCCTGAATAAAGCGACTCCTGTCACATTGCGAGCGTGGGCTCCACATGGCAGGCCCTTTTGATCTGTTTAGCATCCGGAACTGCAAAGAACTGCGGTCAGTAACAATTCCCATAAAACCACCCAATGCATCAATCTCACGAACGATCTGTCCTTTAGCAATCCCTCCGACAGCAGGGTTACAACTCATCTGAGCAATCTTATTCATATCCATTGTAATCAGAAGCGTCTTAGATCCTAAGTTCGCAGCCGCAGCAGCCGCTTCGCAGCCTGCATGGCCGGCACCAACTACAATAACATCATACTTAAATACCATATATTTGTATTATTCCTTAATCGACTGCAAAGGTATTACTTTTTCAATAAAGAAAGGGCCTCATTCTCATTCGCTTCCATAATTTTGCGGGCCTGAGGCGATTTATCCTTAATTCCACACAGGTGTAAAATACCATGGATAATGACTCTGTTAAGTTCTTCTTCATACACTGTCTTAAACTGAAGCGCATTGGAAAGAACAGTATCGAGACTAATAAAAATATCACCGGAAATAACATCATCCTCTGTATAGTCAAATGTAATGATATCCGTAAAAAAGTCATGCTGTAGATATTCTTTATTAATCTTCAGAATATGTTCATCGTCGCAAAAGATGTAAGAGATATCACCCGTTTTCATGCCATGCGCTTCGGCAACCATTTTGATCCAGGCGGTCGTCTCACGTTTCTTTATCAAAGGTACTTTAGCCGTTCCTTCTGAGCAATAAAATATTGCCATTATATTGATAATTAGGTTGTTAGAGAACTATAGTATTAAACCTGATAGAAGAACAGGTAACAGAGCATAATCGCGGCAATGACACCAGCAGCATCTGCCAGCAATCCACAACCGACTGAATAGCGGGTTTGTTTGACTCCAACGCTACCGAAATAAAGAGCAAGAATATAAAAGGTAGTATCTGAAGCTCCTTGAAACAAGCAGGAAAGGTGTCCTACGAAAGAATCAGCACCATATCTTGTCATCGCATCAACCATCATGCCTCTTGCCCCACTACCACTCAATGGTTTCATGAAAGCCGTAGGAAGGGCCGGCACAAAATCNCTGTTTANCCCTAATGATTGAAAAAGAAGNCCNATNGAGTCNACGACATAATCCATNGCNCCTGAAGCNCGAAAGACACCAATGCTAACTANAATGGCNACCAGATANGGTATNACAGTAACTGCTGTATGGAANCCTTCTTTNGCTCCTTCNATAAATGCATCATACACATTNATTTTCTTTCTNATACCAGAAGCAATAAAACCAATGATAATGGAAAAAAGCAGGAAATTTGAGATCGCGCTGGAGTAAAGAGAAACCGTTGGCTCAGGCAAACTCTTAACAAGAAACAACAATCCAACAATAAATAATGATAATCCACCAAAAGTAGAGAGTATTACTTTATCCCAAATACGGATGCGCTGATAGATACAAACAGAAAGAATACCGACTAAAGTGGAACAAAAAGTGGCAATAAGAATAGGCAAGAAAACATCCGAAGGGTTAGCTGCTCCCAACTGAGCACGATACACCATGATACTAATAGGAATCAATGTTAGTCCGGATGTATTGATTACCAGAAACATAATCATGGGGTTGGAAGCCCTTGTCTTGTCCGTATTCAACTCTTGAAGTTCTTTCATTGCTTTCAGCCCAAGAGGCGTCGCAGCGTTATCAAGACCCAACATATTTGCCGAGAAGTTCATAAACATGGAGCCACTGGCAGGATGTCCTTTGGGAATATCAGGAAACAATCGCGAGAATAACGGATAGACAAAGCGAGACATCGCATTGATAAGTCCTCCTCTCTCTCCGATCTTCATAATCCCCAACCACATAGAAAGCACTCCTGTTAGTCCCAGAGAAATTTCAAACGCAGTCTTTGCCGACTCAAATGTCCCATTCATCATGGTTGTAAAGATTCCAAGGTCGCCGAAAATAAGCATCTTTACTGTTGCTACTGCAAATGCTATAATGAAAAAACCTATCCAAATGTAGTTTAGTACCATTCCCTCTGATTTGATTTAATTGGATCGCAAACTTGTAACTCACGCATAACGGACAAAAATAGCAAGAATGTTCCATTAATCACTCCTAAACTCATCTATTTTTGATAATTTTGCGCCCAAAATAGAAACCAAACTAATGAAGAAGAAAGTACTTGTAACATACAAAATGCCAATTGAAGGGTATTCTGAGCTACTAAAAGATTTTGATGTTACATTTTCCAAAGGACAATCGTTTACAGAGGAAGAAGTAATGGAGGTAATTCAAGACTATGATGTATTGCTTTCAATGTTTGACTTCAAAGTGACGAAAGCTTTAATTGATAAAGCCTCGCGTCTGAAAATAGTCTCCAACTATGCGGTAGGATATGATAATGTGGACGTGGACTATTGCACAGAAAAAGGAATACAAGTGACAAATACCCCTGAACCTGTTACCCAGCCGACTGCTGACCAAGCATTGGGGCTTTTAATTGCCGTGTCGCGTAATATCGCTTTATGTGACCGTAAGCTTCGGACGCCGGATGGTTTGAAATGGGGACTTTTGGAAAATCTGGGACTCTCTATTTATGGAAAGACCCTCGGGATCATTGGAATGGGAAGAATAGGCAAAGCATTCGCTTTGAGAGCCAGGGCTTGCGGGATGACTATTGTCTATAATAACCGGACAAGACTTCCTCTGGATGAAGAGCTATTTTATCGTGCAACATGGCTCCCCTTTGACGAACTCATTACGACATCTGACTGCATCTCACTGAATGCACCGTCTACACCGGATACTTTCCATTTAATCAGCGAACGCGAATTTGGCATGATGAAGAAGAATGCTATTGTTATCAATACCGCTCGCGGACCACTTATCGATGAGGAGGCTCTCATAAAGGCTCTAAAGAAGAAACAAATCTGGGGAGCCGGACTTGACGTATATGAATTTGGCGAGAAGATTAGTCCGGAGTTATTAACGCTGGACAATGTCGTACTAAATCCGCACACCGGGACGCAAACTTTTGAGGTGCGTCACGAGATGAGCGTCATCGCCTCACAAAATATCATACACTTTTTTGAAGGAAAAGAACCAGTTTTCAGGGTGAATCAAATCGGGGAATAAGCAGATGCATACAGCTAAACAGATAAAGGAATCTCTGATAGAGATCGGTAGTGAGGAAAAAGCCAAAATCTTAAGTTGGTTTTTCAAGACAGGGAAAGGTCAATATGGCGAAGGGGACTTATTTCTCGGAATCACTGTTCCGGAAAACAGAATGATCGCAAAGCACTATATAAACACCTCGCTTGAAGAGTTGAATATATTAATCTCAGATCCTTACCATGAAGTTCGTTTCTGCGCGCTGCTCATTCTGGTCGAACAGTTTAAAAAACAGAAAGAAAACAGAGAGGAGATCGTCAACTTCTACNTAAACCACACNCAATACATTAACAACTGGGATCTGGTGGACTTATCTTGTCCCTCGATACTTGGCAACTACTTACTTGACAAAGAGCGTTCTCTGCTGGATAAACTGATCGAGAGTAAGCTCCTCTGGGAGCAACGCATTGCAATCGTGACGACCTTGACTCTTATTCGCAAAGGAGACCTGGATGATATCTTCAGACTTGCAGAAGTCGTGCTCTACCACCCGCACGATTTGATGCAAAAGGCCACCGGCTGGATGCTTCGCGAAGCTGGAAAGAAAGACAAAGAACGTCTCTGTGATATTTTGGAAAAGTACCACACTACAATGCCGCGTACGACTTTGCGTTATGCAATAGAAAAGTTTGATGCAGGTGAGCGTGCCTATTATATGCAGAAACCAAGCAAAGAAGTGTAGCATCGTTATTGTATTTTTTTGAAGAGTAGCATTGGCTGAAAAAACATACGGTTCGGGCTCAGATTTCATCCAATAGTTTTTCCTAAATCATTTAGATGTTTTTACAAAAACTATTGAATGAAATTGCAAAGTCTTCTATATGTTTTTTCAAAGCCTTCCCTTTAAAATTAAAGAACTGTTCTTTTGGCTGACTATCAGCTAATTAATGAATTATTAAAACGTTCAAATCAGACAAAAACAAGGTTTCAGAAAGGAATGATGTGACTATCGAAGTATAAAACATCATAGGCTTATTGTCTATTTCTCAATATATGAAGCAGTCTTTTGGGTTATATGCAGCTTCCTTCAAAAGTTATAAACAAGAAACTTCCAAGAGAGCACAGCCGCAATATCCAATCTTTACACTTTAGTCTCACATTGAATGTGTAACAAAAATGATGACAGGAGATAAGGTCAAAAGTTTACAGACATCGCATACATTCACTACATTAGCGAGTTAGATACTTTCTTGTTAGCATGGAAAAATATATCTTTGCAGTACTTTTTACAGAAATAATAAATCACATTGATACAGATGGAAAAAATATTTAATAGAACTACCGTCACAACAGCCCTTCCCTATGCCAACGGACCCGTACATATAGGGCATTTAGCCGGCGTTTATGTGCCTGCTGATATTTATGTACGCTACCTCCGTTTGAAAAAGAGGGATGTTCTCTTCATCGGAGGATCAGATGAGCACGGAGTTCCTATCACTATCAAAGCAAAACGTGAAGGAGTAACACCACAGGATATTGTAGACCGCTATCACAGCATCATCAAGAAATCATTTGAAGATTTTGGTATT
>JGI24146J20443_1002123_pt1 | contig 11175 bp, 9 predicted proteins | sample BarGraIncub1131A_FD_20443 | JGI IMG/M metagenome (IMG submission 20443) | reverse complement strand
CATATATAATCGAAGACTTCAAATAAATACTTCGATTATCATTTGACTGCAAAATAGCCGAGACTTGAAAAGCTGCTGCATCGGCTGTCTCCTTGTAAAACACAGGTCCTGCCGAAATGAGAAGCAAAATTCCGGAAAGTACTAGGGGAAAAGCGATTGCAGTTTCCAAAGTGTGGGACATAAAAATCACCTCCTGGTAGAGATTCTACCAAGAGGTGATTCATCTGAATCGGTAACTTTTCGACAATAGAATGCAATTTCCGACAATTCTATCTAAGGAGTGCTCCGAGTTCTTTTTCAAGAGCCTCTATAATGCCAGTATATGCGGTAAGTATATCGGAATCCGTCAGAGTACGTTCCGGTGAGCGGAATACCAGGCTATAGGCAACTGATTTCTTTGATTCGCCGATTTGAGCACCCGTATACACATCAAAAAGCGAATAAGATTCAATGAATTTTCCGCCTTTTTTCTTCAGAATTTTCTCAATGGAACCGACTGGAATCGCGGCATCAAGAATAACGGCAATATCCCGGGTGATGCCGGGGAATTTCGGCAGAGGTTTGTAAGCACGTTTTTGTGTTGCGGCTTTGATAACGGCCTCAACTTCCAGAAGTAGAAGTACTGTCATCTCCGGGGCTTCAAAATTCTCAGCTGCCTGCGGGTGTACATATCCTATAAGTCCGCAGTTCCTGCCGTTGATGATAACAGCTGCCGAACGGCCCGGATGAAGGTACGGGACATCCGATACGGGCTCAAATGCGACATTTTTTATGCCGAGATTGGCACAGAGTTCCGTAACAACTCCTTTCATTTTATAGAAAGCATCCGGCTGCATCGGCAGTTCATCCTGATCATAAGAAAATGCAGAGAGCATTCTCTTCTCTTCCGGAAGCTTTGCACTGTCTTCGTCAGGCAGGTATACATACGCAATTTCAAAAATCGATGCATTGTTGACTGAGCGGCTGCTGTTTGTGGCAGCAATCCGAAGCATTGACGGAACCATTGAAGTACGCATAACGGAGAAATCTTCACCGAGTGGATTGGAGATCACCAACTGACGCCTTTGGGGATCATCTGAAGAAAGCAAAATCTTATCCATTTCTTTGGGACTTTCAAATGAATAGGTAATTGCCTCATAAAACCCCTGAGCTACCAGAACATCCTTTATTTGTTCAACAGTCAGCTGAGCAGGTGTACGTCCTCCAAGTGTTGTCTCTTTTCCTGACAAAAGTGTTGGTACGATGCGATTGTATCCAAAAAACCTTGCCACTTCTTCCGCTAAATCGGCGTCACAGACCAGATCGGGCCTGAAGCTCGGAGCAGTGCATACCATGCTGCCGTCAACTTCATGAAGGGTGCAGCCAAGTTTTTGTAAAACAGCTATCATAAATGACTCATCGATTTCCGTACCAAGAAATGCGTTAATTTTGTCAGGTTTAAACGCAATTTGCACAGCACTCTGCGGTGTCGGAAATACGTCGATAACACCTTTACAGACGCATCCGCAGTCTAAGAGCTCAACAAGTTCACATGCACGGTTAAGGGCGCGAAGCGCATTATCCGGATCAAGGCCTTTTTCATAACGGGAGGAAGCTTCCGTTCTCAGACTATTTTTAACGGCAGTCTGGCGGACACTATATGCATCAAAAGTCGCAGATTCAAACAAAATGGCCCTGGTATCAGGCTTCACTTCAGAGTGTTCACCGCCCATGACTCCGGCTATTGCACACACTTTTTGTTCGTCGGCAATAACCAGCATTGCGTTATTGAGGACTCTGTCTACACCGTCAAGCGTACGAACTTTCTCCTGATCCCCGGCAGTACGGACAATGATATGCCGGCCGGAAAGATAATCAAGGTCAAATGCATGCATCGGCTGGCCAAGCTCAAGGCAGACATAGTTTGTAATATCGACGATATTGTTGATCGGACGCACACCTGCATCACGCAAACGACTCTGCATCCACTCAGGAGAAGGTACTATATGAACATTTTCTATTACTCGAGAGCAATAACGGTAACAAAGTGAAGGTGCGAGAATATCAATTCTTGCCAAATCCTCACTGCTGTGTGAGCCTTCTTCCTTAACTGACGGCACACACGGTGAGAATGCATTTCCAAGGGTTATAGCCGCTTCCCTTCCAAGACCTTCAATGGAAAAACAATCCGGGCGATTGGAAGTGATTTCGAAATCTATCGTTGTAAGTCCCAAACCGAGAAATTTCTTGATATCCATACCGACCGGTGTATTTTCAGGCATATGCCATAATCCGTTTTCAACAGCACCCGCAAAATCCGATGCCGTGTAACCCAGCTCCTGAATTGAACAGCACATTCCGCAGCTCTCTATGCCCCGAAGTTTGCCCTTCTTAATCGTTAATCCGCCGGGAAGTTTGGCTCCGGGAATTGCAACCGGGCAAATCATACCTGCCGAAACATTGGGAGCTCCGCAAACAATTTGAAGTATGCCGCCGAGATCGGCGCTTCCCATGTCAACCTGACAGACAACAAGATGATCCGAATCCTGATGCGGTACAAACGAAAGAATTCTTCCGGTATATACACTTTGGATATCTTCACCGCTGGTAATAACGCCCTCCACTTTTGATCCGGAAAGAGTCATCATTTCGCAGAAATCATGTATTGGAACACTAATATCCGTAAAATCTTTAAGCCACTCTACTGGTGCTTTCATGAGCAAAACCTCCTGCAGGCCTTAAGGCCCGTTTGATTGGATTTCGGCAAAAATATTCAGCCGATGACGATAAGGATTAAAATGCAATTATTTAAACTGACTTAGGAAACGAATATCGTTTTCAAACAAATTTCGAATATCATCTATTCCGAAACGACCCATTGCCGTTCGCTCCACACCAATACCAAATGCAAAACCGCTGTATATATCGGGATCAATGCCGCAGCCGGCCAGGACTTCCGGATGTACCATGCCGGCACCGAGCACTTCAACCCAGCCTTCTCCCCTGCATACCCTGCATCCTTTGCCGCCGCATGACCAACAGGTCAGATCAACTTCGCAGGAAGGTTCCGTAAAGGGAAAATGATGCGGACGCAGGCGGATCTTTGTGTTTTCTCCAAAAAGTTTATGCGCAAAAAGCTGCAGCGACCCGACAAGGTCACCCATTGTCACGCCCTTATCAACCACTAGACCTTCGATCTGGTGAAAGATCGGGGAATGCGTACTGTCAAGCGCATCCGAACGGTATACCTTACCTGGGCAGACAACCTTAATCGGCGGCTTTGATGTTTCCATCACACGAACCTGAACCGGTGAGGTCTGCGTGCGCAGCAGTATATTTTCGGTAATATAAAATGTATCCTGCGTATCGCGGGCCGGATGGCCCTGCGGAATTCTCAGTTTTTCAAAATTATAATGATCATATTCGACTTCCGGCCCCTCGGCAATTACATATCCAAGACCTAAAAAGACTTCGCAGATCTCATCTATCGCCTTATACATAGGATGCCTGGCACCCATAACCACCGGTTTTGCCGGAAGCGTAACATCGATTGTCTGTACGGCCAGCTGTGCCGCTTTTTCATTTGCACGGATTTCGGACAGATGCTCTTCAAGCTCTGTTTCCATTTCAGAACGTATATCATTAGCAAGCTGGCCAATGACGGGCCGCTCATCAGCTGACAACGAGCCCATGCCGCGAAGAACCGCAGTGAGTTCGCCCTTCTTACCCATAAACCGAACGCGCAGCATGTCGGCCTCGGCAGAAGTATTAACTTCAACAACTCTGGCTTTGAACTCCTTCTGTATAGATAGTAATGATGTTTTCAAATCACTCATTAGAAACCCTCCCGGAAATGTCTTACGTATTAATTATACAATCTTACATGAATCTGAAAGAAATGCATAGGTTGTCAGGATAAGAAGTAAATAAAAAGCCTTCCATCCAGACTCGGACGGAAGGACATAATCAAACCGGATTATCCGCATAAGTTACGGAAAAATGATCTGGCAGGATATCACCTATTTGTCACCCAACGCAATATCAAATGATATCATCGTAATTTATTGATATAAAGTAGGGGTTGTTCTTCTTCTCTTTTCCGATTGTAGTTGATTGTCCATGCCCGGGAAGAACAATAACATCATCAGGAAGACCTGAAAGCAGCTTGATGGAGCGTATCATATCCGGCATACTTCCTCCCAGGTCCGTTCTTCCAATTGATCCGGCAAAAATCGTATCGCCTGAAAACAGGTATTTTTTGTCTCCGGATCCTGTTTTCACCTTGAACAAGAGACACATGGAGCCGTATGTATGTCCCGGAGTATGAATCACCGTTAATGAAAAGCCATCTTTCGTGTCAATTTCAAAGTCACGGGCTGTAAGGACATCCCCGTCATTAAGCCCGCCGATTGGCGGAGAAATCGATAATGCTTCAAAAAACAAATTTGATCCGTTCATATCCGCATCCATAATGGCTTCCTTCTCATCCATATATGCGTAAAGCATACTTCCTGTTCGGGTGCGAATATTCTCTGCTTCAACAATGTGGTCATAATGGGAATGCGTGCAGATAATCCCACGCACTTTACTTCCTTCCAGTCCCAGTGATTGATAAGGAACGCATGGGTCAATAATGATTGCGTCCGATTCAAAGGCAATTATATATAGGTTGGCCTGCAGCGGTCCAAACGGATAAGTCCGTATTTCCATGATCCTTTTCTCCTTCTGATAAAAGCATTATTTGCATTAATTATTACATTTCTCGTAGACACAGATATGTCAAAATTGTGAGAAATAGTGAAAATGAATACAAAATAAAAATTATTTGGCACATTTGGACGCGAAGAAAAAGAGCTGGTTGTCTCCACACCCCAAAATGTCAAAAATCAAATATCAGGTACGGATGAGTTCCCGCCAGTCAAGGTCGCCTCTGTCAATGGCAAGAATAAGAATTTCTGCGGACGCAAGGTTGGTCGCATACGGAATGCTGTTATAATCGCATGCTTTAAGTAAAGCATTAGGTTCATCATAAAAAGGAATCTGTGTATCACGAAGATATACTACAGAGTCAATTTCATTAAACATAGCTCTTGATGCCAGTTGATCAAATCCCGCGGAATAATCCATGGACATGCCAAAAACATCGAGCTCAGCGGTTGTTTCAAGAAACGTAGCTGTATTACTCATAGAATACAAATCATGCTTGCTCAGCAGCTGTCGATAGGCGATGCAGAAGTTGGCAAGAAGCTCATTTTTGCGGTTATCCGCCAATAGGACTATCTTCATAATTAATACCTCCTGCACAAACGAAATAGATCACACTTATTGTACAAATACTTATGCCAATCCGCAAGCGAATACTGGTAATCTAAACGAAAACAAATAGTTATCGTACTATCCGCTAATATTTACAGAAAATTCCGTTCAATGTGCACAACATTATGCAGCCGGTGTAACGGTGACTGACGAATCTGTGCCTGTTTGAGAACCTGGAGCCGGCGTGGCCGTTACTTCCAGTACATCCCCAATCGTTGCATCCGAAGTTACCAGTGATTCATTTTTAGGATCAGGCACATTAAAATAAGCCAGCAGCAGCTTTTCAGCTATTACAGATGTGGACGAACCCCACTCACCTTTTTCAACAACAATTGCCAGGGCAACCTGCGGATCGTCTGCGGGAGCATAACAGACAAAAAGTCCGTTCGAATATTCTTTTCTGATATATTCAAAACCCGTCTCTGCAGTTCCCGTCTTACAGGCCAAAATAATCGGGAACCCAAGCAAATCTTTTGCAGTTCCCTGTGTATCCGTAATTACAGCCTTCATACCCTCTCTAATAACAGCAAGAGTAGACTGGGAAATATTCAGTTGAGTGACTTCCGCTGATCCGGAATACAAAATAGTACCGTCTTCCGCTGTTACATTTTTAATCACATGCGGCGTGACAAGTGTGTTCGTTGCAAGTGCGGCCGTATATCGCGCTAATTGCAGAATCGTAAAACAGTTGTCAAACTGTCCGATAGAACTTTGTGCCGTATCCGCAGGAAACCAGGTCTTGTCTTCGATTTTTTCGCGCAGAAGACGTTTGGTCTCGCGGCTTGCACGGATTCCGACAATCTCTCCCGGAAGATCAACTCCCGTCAATTCACCAAGGCCCAGAGTCTGTCCCCACTTGTCAATTGCATCTATGCCGGTTTCGACGCCCAGAAGCTGAAAGTAAATATTGCATGATGTGGCAAGGGCACGCTGCAGTGTAAGCGGTCCATGGCCGCCCTCCGGAAATTCATGACATCTCCAAAGCCAGTCGCCGATAGTAATCGGGCTCGAACAGGTACGTGTACTGGAATCCGGCGTAATTTTGCCCGTTTCCAGCGCGGCAACAGCCGTGACCATTTTAAAAGTTGAACCGGGAGCGTACTGCGCCTGGATAGCCCGGTTCCATAACGGTTTGTCGGCTTCCGTCTGCGCTTTATAATCTCCAAGCCCAAGATAATATTTTATTTGTTCCTTCGCCTGAGCGTCGCCCTCCATAGCCAGTACAAAATCACTCGGGTCGAAATTCGGATATGAAATCATAGTCAGAATTCCGCCTGTTTTGACATCAAGCATGACAACGGCACCGGCAGAGGCCGTCGCATATTGCTCATCCACAGGATTTTTCTGCTCCGCTACTTTTGCAGTCGCAATATAATCCTTCAATGCATCCATTGCAACTTTTTGGAGTCTGGTATCGATCGTAAGGGTAACATTGGCTCCCGGCACCGGGTCGGTACCAATATTTTCCGGAAAAAAAGCACCTGTATCCTGATCACTTGTCCAGATATTGTATGCTTTTGTACCGGACTGACCGTGCAGATACCGTTCCATCTGGTATTCCATTCCGATCTGTCCGATTATATCATCCAATGAATATCCCATATTGGTAAGAATGGCAAACTTCTCCTGGGAAATCTTGCCGACATATCCGATTACATGCGAAGAAATCTCTGACTGAGGCGAATACACTCTCCGATATTCTTTTCCGGCAATGACTCCCATATATTTGAAATTTTGTTCAAGCAATTTATTTATCAATTCCTGAGGAACATCCGTTGCTATTTTGATTGGTGTACCGGTGGTATACGCCCAGTTGTCCGCTAAAATCTGATAGCGTATAAGGATAATCCTGTAAGCCTCCTGTGCCGTATATGATTTATCAACATGAAATTTATCGCGAAGATACAGGAAAAAGATCTGCGGGTCGCTTTTCACATAATCATCTGTAAAAGTGACAACAGAATCAGATGTAGATTCTTTGAGAGCGAAAAGATTGCTGCTTACCTGCCAGGCCGTAATTTCATCAGGCGTCTTCTGGAAAGCATATGGATCAATTGTAAGATAATTGGTAAGATCGGCTACCGGAACTACATTATACTGGTCAAAAAGATACGATAAATCCAGAAGCATGGCATTCAGGTTCGCATCATCTTTCTTTTCAGCATCCATTTTTGCATCAGCAATCAAAAGTGTGTTTACTTCTTCTGTTGAAGCAAGCATCACGCCATTGCAGTCTGTGATATTTCCGCGCGGCGCAGTAACGGTATACTGTCGTGAAACCCCTTCTGATGATGTAAGAATGTTATTAGAAATATTAGAAAACTGCAGCGAAGCAGTCATGACCAGAATGACTATGCCTATCGAACACAAAATCATTCCAAAAACAGCAAACCGGCTTGTAAAAAATGATTGGACTGCAGTTGCCGGACTGTTCTTTTCCATGGTACCGGTATCAACATGATCCTGATCAAAAACGTAAATCCCATTGTCTTTTATCTGATTTGCCATACTTCCTCCGAAGCCAGTCTATCCTCATCCGCGATTCTTTTTTCACCTCTCCGATAGGGCCCGAGATATGATAGCAGAAGAATCATGGGAAAGGAAATGGCCAAATTAATTGCAATCTGAGGCAAAATACTATCAATCATAATTGTGCTGACTGACAAATACATATGATCGCCGGCTGTCAGCAAAGGTACAAAATAATACAACAGATGCCCCAGCGTTTTATAAACAAAAGTTATGAGAATAACCTGTACAAATCCAAGCGTTGCCCTGCTGTGAAACTTTTTCGAGAAAAGAAATGATGAAATAATACCAATATATAGAAGGATCAGCATTCCTATTCCAAGGGTAGTACTTGCCAGCATGTCCCGCAAAAATCCCATGGCGAAACCAATGACTGCTCCGTCCATCGTACCGAAAAGATATCCGGTCAGGATCACAAAAACCATCATAAAGTCCGCCGTTTGTCCTCGAAAAGACAACACCTGCGGGAAAGTAACCTGCAAAGTCGAAAAAAACAAAACATAAATAATGTACAAGGCAATTTGCCGTATTCTATCGTTTCTGTTCAGACTGAATCCCTCCCATCCCTGCAGTAGATTTTCATGATGCAGGTGTCGGTGTGAGCGTAACTGCAGCAGCCGTCTGATCCTTTGGGACCATGATAAAAACATCTTTCAGACTCGAAATATCCACATATGGTTTCAATGTTGCATAACGGTTAAGCAGCGAGCTGTTATCAACAGACATAATGACCCCAACAGGAATACCTGCCGGGAAAAGGCCTCCGTCTCCGCTGGTTACAAGCACATCTCCCACTTGAAGGCTGACCTGATCAGGGATCTGATCGACCTTGCAAAGCCCGTTTTCTTTGAGTTCGACTTCTCCGTGTACNGTAACAATAGCCCCGTTTACAGTGTTTACTTTGGCACTTACCGTAAATCCTTCGTGTAATACCGGCAAAACTTTGGAGGAGGACACATCCGTTGACTGAATCCGGCCGACCAGATTCATCTGCGCATCGACTACCGCATAGGAGGGGTTAATATCCGATATTTGGATGCCGTTGCTGCTGCCGGCATCAATTCGAATCACACTGAACCATTCATCTGCTTCGCGGGTAAGAATGGACGATCCATGGATATCATAATTTTCAAAAGAATCTTTAATGAAAAAAGCATCTTTGAGTTCCTGCCACCTGATGGCAGCTTCTTTTCCCTGCTGAACCTCGTACTCGAGCTCAGCAATCTGCTTCTTCAAATCTGCATTCTCCTGTCGAATCGAAATGCCGTCAGAAACTGCAGTGAAAAAATCGGAAATTTTATTACCTGTTCCCTGCATCAGCTTCTGAACCGGATCGAGAATGACCGATACAGGAGTCGTAATATTTTCTACCGGGCTGCCCGGAATCTTGTCAAAAATAATCACAGCAACGATGAGCAGTGTAACCAGAATTAATATAAAGACTTTATTTGCCAAAAGCTTCCGCAAAACCCGCACCTCTATCAAATTAAAACTCGTTCATATATATCGCACAAATCATTGCCGTAATATATTCTGAACCCAAATCAAATTATATAAGGTTAAGTATACCATAGAATGAATCCGAGTTCTGCCTTAGTGAAGTCCCAATTCGCCTTAGCAGCTATCCGGTCTCTGCCAAACTGTCTTTCAGGCTAAGTCACAAACAGCCAAGCTCTTTGAGACTTACACATGAACCATGACCCACCACTATGTGGTCAACTAATTCGATGCCTATCAAATCAGCCGCTTTCTGAAGTGCCTTTGTCGTCGCAATATCATCCGGGCTGGGTTTAGGATCTCCGCTTGGATGATTATGCGCCAGTACAAAAGCTGCCGCATTGGCCTTTATGGCTTCGCGGAGAAGCTCACGGGGATAAATACCGGCCGAAGCAAGGCCGCCTGACGATATGGTGACATGACGAATCACCCTGTGCCTTGTATCAAGAAGCAGTGTATGCACTTCTTCTTTCTTTAAATGAGTCATTTCATTTTCAAAAATGGTGATGGCATCTTTGGGACCGCTGATCTGCATGTTCTTCCAAAACGGGTCGATGCGCATCGATCGTCTGCCCATTTCCATAGCCGCTTTGAGAGTAATCGCCTTCACCCTTCCAAGTCCTTTGCACTCCGTGAGTTCCTCAATAGATAAATCACGCAGGAAAGAAAGCCCCTCTCCGCGCGAATCCATCATGAGAATTTTTTGTGCGAGTTCCAGTGACGAGCATCCTGCCGAGCCGTTTTTGATGAGGATAGCTAAAAGCTCTGCATCTGAAAGTGATTTTTCTCCGCATTCTTCCAACCGTTCGTAAGGACGACTGGAAAGGGGCAGTTCATGCATGGATTGTGTCATATCTGTTCCCTCCGTTTTCCTGCCGAAATACGAATTCAGATAACAACAAACCACTTTAAACAAACGATCCGGCTGTTTTTATAATATTGTCAGATTCATTTCATGCAGCACTGCTTATATTTTTTGCCGCTGCCGCAGGGACATGGATCATTTCTTCCGATTTTTTCAATGTGAACAATTTTGGATGTGCGAAAATCTTTAGTGATCTCAGCGCGCTTTTCTTTGGTCAGAACATTGTCCCAGCTCGTCAGCTTGAATAGCCATTCAGCCTTGGCATCATGCATGTTCCAGAAAAGTTTTTCGTAGTCGATTTTCAAAGAAAGTACTGTATCTTTCTCGATGCTCTCAGGATGCAGTTCTTCCTGAAGGCTCGGATTGATACCATCGATAAAACCTGTGAAAACATCCATGTCGTCTTCCTTAAATCCAAGAGCCTCCGCAAGTGCGGATGCCGTGCCCTCAGTGAGAGCGATATTGTCGGGATATGCCGCAAGAATGCGTCTGTATGCCTCTTGTTCAAGTTCATAATAATGCTGAACATAAGCTGAGTATTTGGTCTGATCAGATGAATCCTCGATTTTGGCGTTCCATTGTTCAAAATAACTCATATTGTTCCCTTTCCTGCGATGCATTTTCTGATGTTCGAGTCCATTAAATGTCCCAAGGTCCCGTATTTCATTTATTTATATTCCCAGGATGCGTTTGCTGATTAAGCAAAGGACAAAGTGAAAATTAAAGTCTGGCGGCAATTGCCTTAAGGAAATTCTCCGTTGTGACTACGTGAGCTTTGTCCTTGGGCATCAGGGCGGCCAGGTCACCTGTTATCGTGCCGGATTCAATTGCAGCGATTGATGCCGCCTCAAGACGCTGCGCAAAAGCAACGAGTTCGGGCAGGTCATCAAGCTGTCCTCGCTTAATCAGGGCTCCGGACCATGCATAAATTGTAGCCATCGGATTTGTAGAAGTCGTCTCGCCCTTTAAATACTTATAGTAATGGCGGG
>JGI24146J20443_1002120_pt1 | contig 11201 bp, 10 predicted proteins | sample BarGraIncub1131A_FD_20443 | JGI IMG/M metagenome (IMG submission 20443) | reverse complement strand
GGCGGGCATCAGGGGGCTGGCGCTCGCGGGCGGTGCGTTCCGTGGAGTCGGCGTGCCCAACTGCATCGAGAGCGGCGAGCGGGCGGTCACCAAGGTGCTCGCCGATCTGGGGATCCTGCTCGAGGAGGACGCCGTGCCCCCGGTCAGGCGCGCGCACTAGGTTGTCGGCCGACTCGGGCATACTGATGGGTGTGAGGCACACCGCCTCCCCGCATCCCACGCACCGAAGGAGTCCGTCGTGACCGACCGCGGCTTCCAGGCGACTACGCTCGATCCCGCCGATGTCGTCGGGCTGGCCGAGCGTGCACGCGTCCTGAGGGGCGCCATACTCACGATGACCTCCTTGGCGGCCTCGGGCCACCCGGGCGGCTCCATGTCCTCCCTGGAGCTCTACCAGGTCCTCTACGGGTATGCCCGCCTGCGTGCCGGCGAGCCGGCGTGGCCGCAGCGCGACCGCGTGTTCGTGAGCCACGGTCACACCTCGCCCGGCGTCTATTGCACCTTGGCCGACAACGGGTTCTTCGAGCTCGAGGACGCGGTGGCGCATTTCCGGCAGGCCGGCTCGATCTTCGAAGGCCATGTGGAGCGCTCGGTCCCCGGGGTCGAATGGTCGAGCGGTAACCTCGGTCAGGGTCTGTCCGCCGGCGTCGGCGCGGCCATCGCCGCGCGGGTCACCGGGGGAGACTGGCACACGTTCGTCGCCATGTCGGACGGCGAGCAGATGAAGGGNCANGTGNGCGAGGCGCGANGGCTTGCGGCGAAGTACCGCCTGTGCGACCTCACCGCNGTCGTCGATCTCAACCGCGTCCAGATATCGGGCCACACAGGCGAGGTCATGCCGGTCGACGTCGCCGCGGGGTTCGCCGCGGACGGATGGGCCGTGAGCGAGATCGACGGGCATGATACCGCCGCGTTGTACGCCGCATGCGCGGCCGCACGCGTCGACGGCATTCGCCCGCACGCGATCCTGGCCCACACGACCATCGGGCGTGGCGTCTCCTTCATGGAGGACGACCCCGAGTTCCACGGGCGCGGGCTGAAGCCGGACGAGTACGCTCGCGCGATGACGGAGCTCGGGCTCGACCCCGATTGGCTGCAGCGTGCGGCCGAGCGCAGGCCCGCACGCCCCCTCACCGCTCCGGCGGTCGCGCAGCCGCCCGTGCTGGCGACGCGCACCGGCGAGCCGCGGACCTACACGCGCCTGACGCTGACGGACGATCGCTCGGCGTGGGGGCACGCGCTCATCGACCTCGCCGAGGCCGACGCGTCACTGCCCATCGCCGTGTTCGACTGCGACCTCGCCGTCTCGGTCAAGACCGACGGGTTCGCGGCGCGGTTCCCGGCAGCCTTTATCGAGTGCGGGGTGGGGGAGCACAACGTCGCGACTGTCGCGGGGTCTGCGTCAGTGAACGGGGTCGCGACATTCTGGGCGGACTTCGGGGTCTTCGGATGCGACGAGGTCTACAACCAGCAGCGCCTCAACGACATCAACGAGGCCAACCTCACCCTCGCGCTGACCCACTGCGGGCTCGATGTGGGCGAGGACGGCAAGACCCACCAGTGCCTCGACTACGTCGGCGCCCTGCGCAACGCGTTCGGCTGGAAGGTCATCGTGCCCGCCGACCCCAATCAGACCGACCGGGCGGTGCGCGCGGCCGCGTCGATGCCGGGATGCGTCGCGATCGCCATGGGTCGCAGCAAGCTGGCCGTGATCGAGGACTCACCCGGCACGCCGTCGTTCGCAGGCGACTACGTCTTCGAGTACGGGGCGATCGACGTTGTCCGCGAAGGCGCTGCCGCCTCGGTGCTCGTCATGGGGACTCCGGCGGGGGCGGCGGTCGATGCTGCGGACGCCCTGCGCGCGGAAGGGCTCGACGTCGCGGTCGGCGTGGTCTCATGCCCGCTGGCGCTCGATGAGGACGCCATGGACCGCCTGATGTCCGCACCGCTCGTCGTCACCGCCGAGGACCACAACGTGCGTACAGGTTTGGGCGCATCGGTCGCGGAGTGGCTCGCGCTGCACGGTCGCGCGACGCAGCTCCTGCGCCTGGGGGTCGACGGGTACCGTTCCTCGGGGACCGCCGCTGAACTCTACGCGCGTGAGGGGCTCGACACGGGCGGCATCGCCACCACCCTGCGGGCGGCCCTCAGGAACGGGTAGGCGCGTCCGAGGATGCTCAGGCCTCGCGAGAGGCGCCGGGGGCGGCCGAGAAGGTGCGGATCGCTTCGAGGATCCCGCCTTCCACCGAGGCGCTCTCGGCGATCGTCGCAGTCACGCCGCGTTCTGCCAGGACTGCGAGCGTCGCGGCCACAGCCGCGGGGATCGCGGCCTCGACGGCGGGCGAGAGCCCGATCTCGACGTGTCCCATATCCGCGATCTGGATGCCGATGCAGTCCGCCTCGGGCCGGTTGCCCATCAGCATGGCAGCCTCGAGTACGTCGACCAGTCGGACATCGTGCATGGAATGCTTGACCTGATTGGGTGCGAGGTCCTCGGGAGTCAGCCGAACTACCGTCCCCGGCGCCTCACCCGTGCCATCGACGGCGTCGACGACCAGGAGGTAGTCGCACTCCTTGAAGAGGTTGAGGATGCCCATGCCCATCGTACCGGCGTCGATGAGCGTCACGTTGTCGGGGAACTGCAGGGTCCCCATCATGACCTCCATGACGCGCACGCCGACGCCCTCGTCCATCATCAGGGGGTTGCCGATGCCCATCACGGTTACGCGTTCGACGCTCAAGAGGTCTCCTCGGGGCGGGGTGGGGAACAAGCGACGCCGATTCTAGCGCATGGCGTGTGGCCGGCCTTCTAGCCGGCGAGCCCGGTGAGCGCCTCCACGGCCGGCTCCTCGAGCAGCAGCGCGCGCTCGTGAGCGGGGAGGGCGGCACGAGCCTCGTCGCGCAGGCGGTTCGAGCCCGTGAGCATCTCGCGCATCATGACGACGAGGAGGTAGCGGCCGGTGCGCGTGAGCGTCAGGCATTCGTCGTCGTCGCGGTCGAATCCGCCGACGGCGCGCATGAACTGCATCTCGCCCCACAGGCCGCGGTCGACCGTGGTGCCGAAGTCGGTGATGAACCTGCGCTTGTCGAGACGCAGGCCGAAAAGATCGGTCACGAAGCGGTATCGCATCATGTCGCGATGCGAGTACTGCTTGCCGACCTGGGTGACGGACAGGCGCCCGGCGTGCACGCGCTCGGCGTATGCGTTCAGCGAGAAGGTGTTCGTGTACAGCCGTCCGTCGAGGAACGACTGCGCTCCCGATCCGATGCCCAGGTACTCGGGGTAGTCGACGATGTACTCGTCGATCATCCCACCCTTCTCCTTGGACCAGGTCCATGCGCTCGAGTGCTCGAACCCATGGCTCATCTCTTCATCGATGACGTCATAGAAGCGCTTCTCGCGGCTCATGTCGACGCGACCGATCTGTGAGGAGAGCGCGCTGCGCTGCCCCGGGGACGCCATGAGCGGATAGAAGGTGCTCTGGTTGCAGCCCGTCTCCTTGAGCAGCTTCGCGTCCTTGCGCAGCATCGCTTCGGTCTGAGAAGGGAAGTTGAAGATCATGTCGACGTTGAGCGAGTGGAAGAGGTCGCGGCTGTTCGAGATTATGTCGAACAGCTCCCTGCCCGAACCGTACTTCTCGTGGCGATCCATCTGGCGCAGGAGCTTGTCGTCGAAGCTCTGGACTCCGACCGACATGCGATCGACGCGGCCTTCGAGCCGCTCGGCGAGTTCGGGACCGATCTGGTTCGGGCTCGTCTCCGCGGAGACCTCGCGGATGTGGAACAACTCGCGCGCGAGGTCGATCGTCTGGCACAGCTCGTCCACGAGGATCGTGGGAGTGCCGCCGCCGACGTAGAGCGATCCGAAGTGGTAGCCCAGGCCCGCGGCGATCCGCATCTCCTCGCGCAGATCCGCGAAGTAGCGCGTCGCGATCTCCTCGTTGAAGAGGAAGCGGTTGAACGAGCAGTACGTGCACAGGCGCTCGCAGAACGGCACATGGGCGTAGAGCAGGTAGGTCTTGCCGGGCGTGGGGGCGGGCATCTTCGCGTCATCGACCGGACCATGGGACGTGTACCAACGGCTCAAAGGTCGCATGACGGCGGTGAGTGCGCGTTCGGCGAACATGATCCTCCCCCAGAGGCGTGCACCAAGACTGCTCAACGGGCGGTGCGTGAGACGACGCTCGCGTGCCGGCGCGCAGGTCAGTGTCACATAGGTCGGTATTCGACGCCGATGTCCGGAATCCTGTGTCGACGGATGAAAGGAAGGGCCCGGGAGCGCGATGCTCCCGGGCCCTTGTCCACCGCGCTCCGCGAATGCAGCGGTACGCAAGCGGTCGTTCCCTAGTGCTCCGGCGTCTCTTTCCACAGGAAGATGAGGCTCCACAGCGGCTTGAAGCCGTCGACGGCCGCGAGGTACGCGTGGACCATCGTGAACAGGATGACGACCCACATACCGAAGTAGTGAGCGACCCTGATGCCCATATCCCCACCGAAGAAGCTGACGCCCGCCGCGAAGAAGGGCCAGATCGCCCAGGTGTGCGCCGGCGTGTAGAGAGCGAAGCCGGTGTACGCCATGAACAAGGTGATCGGTATGGTGGCCAGATACGCCATCTTCTGGAGCGCACCGTACTTGCCCGAGATCACGTGCGTGTTGCGGAAGAACGTGTAGTACTTCACGGTCTCCATGAACTGATGCTTGTTCTCCTCCTGCGGGAGCCAGTTCTTCAGGTCGACGTCGACCGCACGCGTGCCAAGCTGGTTCGCCGTCTTGACCCAGAAGGCCAGGATGATGCGCGAAGTCAGGTTGATCACGAGGACGAACATCAACACGAAGTGGATGGACCGCGCCGCGTTCATGAACCCGGCGAAGAACGGATAGTGGATGTAGAAGCCCGTGAAGGCGAGGCCGATCATGCACACGAGGTTGATCCAGTGTGTGAACACGAAGATCAACGGGTGTGCCTCTCGGTAGTGTCCCTGATGAGACATCTGCATCACCTACCGGTGGGCTTGGACATCACAAACGACTGCTTGCCGGTCTTGGGTTCAATCACGTGAACCCCGCAACCGAGTCAAGGGTCGAAGCTGTGGACGATACGCAGCGCCTCGAGCGGCTTGGTGGCATCGGCNACCGGGCAGCCGACGAGCGCCTCTTCCAGCGGGCCACGTACACCGTTCTTGTCGCGCGGAGACATGTTCCACGTGGACGGCGTCACGACCTGGTAGCTGGAGATCTTGCCACCCTTGACGCCGACCCAGTGGCCGAGCGCGCCACGGGGAGCCTCCCAGAGGCCCGCCCCTTCGCCCTCGCCGGTCTGATCGACGAAGTACTTGGAGTCTCCGCCCTTGACGGCGGCGATGAGTTCTCCGATCCACTTGCCCATCTCATCGGCGACGAACATCGCCTCGAGGTTGCGGGCGCCGACGCGGCCGAGGAGCGAGAGGAGGACCTCAGGCTTGCCCGGGACGCCGAGGGCGGCGAGGGTCGAGTCGATGAGCGACACGACACCCGGGACCTTGGCGACGTACGCGACCAGCATGCGGGACAGGGGGCCGACCTCCATGGGCTTGTCGTCCAGGCGAGGAGCCTTGACCCAGGAGTACTTGGCATCGGTGCTGTACGCGTCGAACTTGCCGACCGTCTCGCCCTTTGCCGGGTTGAGTGCATCGCCCGAGGTGTACCACGCGTGGTCGATGTACTCCTTGATGGCCTCGGGCTTCGGATCGGAAGGCGTGAGCCCGCCGACGAGAGCGCCGCGGGGCATGATGCGCTTGGTGGGATCCCCGCCCTCGGTGTCGTACACACCCCAGGCCAGGTAGTTCCCGCAACCCTTGCCGTAGGTCGTCGCGTCGAGATACTGCTTCGCGATGGCGATCGTGTCCGGGATCATCGCGTTCGCGATCCAGTTGCGGACCTTCTGCCACCTGAAGTAGATATCGTCGAGCTTCTCCTCGGTCGGGATCCAGACGGTTCCACCGGGGAGCGACGTCATGAAGTGCGGGAACTTCCCGCCCATGACGGCGATGATCGCAGCGGCCTCGGCCTGCATCTCGAGGGCCTCGAGGTAGTGCGCAACGGCGATCAGGTTCAGTTCCGGCGGAAGCTTCATCGCCGGGTGACCCCAGTAGCCGTTGGTGAAGATCGAGAGCTGTCCGCCCTCGACGAAGCCCTTGAGGCGCTTCTGGATGGCGCCGAAGTCCGCCGTCGACGTGCCTGCGGCCTCAGCGAGGGCGTAGGTGTCGGCGATGTTGGCGGACAGCGCGGAGACAACGTCGACGTAGTCGAGCGCGGTCAGGGTGTAGAACCACAGGATGTGGCTGTGCAGGGCCTCAGCGCCCTCGATGATGTTGCGGATGATGCGCGCGTTGTTCGGGATCTTGATCCCCATCGCGGCCTCGGAGCCCATCGTGGAAGCGTGGCCGTGAGAGATCGGGCACACGCCGCAGATGCGCTGCGCAACGTAGAAGGCGTCCGAGGGGGCACGCCCCAGCAGGACGGACTCCATGCCGCGGTACAGACCGCCGGAGACCCAAGCGTCCTTGACAACGCCGTTGTCGACTTCGACCTCGACGCGCAGGTGACCTTCAATCCTGGTAACGGGATCGATCACTACTCGTGCCACTACTTATCGCCTCCCTTCTTCTTTGCATCAAAGACCTTCTGGTCCTCGGTCGGGACGCCCTTGATGCGTCCCTTTGCGGCGGAGCCGAGACCGTGGGCCACGAGGCCGACGGCGGCGACGCCACCGACGACCGCACCGATGGTCGCCGGCTGAACGCCGCCGACACTCGGGAGACGGACGTCCGCGAGGCGGCTCAGGAACGGAGCGCTCGCGTCGAACCAGTTTCCGGCGCCGCCCGCTGCGGGATCGACGTTGCCGCAGCCGATGCAGGGGGAGCCGCCCTCGACGCACCAGGAGGCGCGGCGGTTCCAGCGCACGAGCGGGCAGTTCGTCTGGGTCTGGGGGCCCTTGCAGCCCATCTTGTAGAGACACCAGCCGGCAGCTTCCTGCGCCGCGTGGTCTGCGCTGCCGAAGACGACGAACTCGCCGTTCTCGAAGTGACCGCGACGCGGGCAGTTGTCGTGGATCGTCGAACCAAAGATCAGCTTCGGGCGACCCTTGTCGTCGAGCTTCTTGAGGATCGATCCGTCGGCCAGCTGGCCCATCAGCAGGACGTCGACCAGCATCGCGACGACCCACTCCGGGTTGACCGGGCACGTGGGCAGGTTGATGACCGGAGCCTTGATGCCGTTGTCGGCGAAGAACTTCGTCACGCCGGTGGCACCCACCATGTTGGCGGTGTCGCCGCCCCACTTGCCGGCGACCCATCCACCGTCGACCGCGCACGAGCCCACGGCGATGACAGCAGCGGCGTTCGCGGCGACCTCCTTGAGCTCATCGATGCCGGGGCGGCCACCGATGCGCAGGACGTTGCCGCCGTCTCCGGTCATGACCGAACCCTCGACGATGACGACGTAGCCACCCTTTGCAACGGTGGCCTTGATGTTGTCCTCGGCCTGCGTGCCCGCGGCTGCCATGACCGTCTCCCAGTAGTTCACTGAGAGAAGGTCGAGCACCACGGTCGGCACGTCAGGAGAGTCGACCTGGGCCATGGACTCCGTGCACCCCGTGCACAGACCATGAGCCATCCACAGAGCGGGCTGCAGCGCGCCCTTCTCGACTGCTGCGGCGATCTGCGGGGCATACATCTCGGACATCCCGAGCAGAGCCGCGACCGATCCGCAGTACTTCAGGAAGTCACGACGTGAGACGCCCCGCGCTGCGAGCTTCTCGTTGAAATCCGCTCGCGCTTCTTGCGCCATCCCATACACCTCCTTGCGTTGACGACACGAACCAACGGTCGGACAAACGCGTTGGCTTGGACCTCCGATCGCCCTTCAGGGCGCAACGGCGTCCGAGACCGATCCCCGTCCTCCTTCCTCATCCCTCCGAAAACCGACGCTTGCCCCGTGCGGGTCACGACGCCAGAACGCCGCTCCCACCACCCTCTAGGGTCGGTGTGGAACGGCGATGCGACGCGACGCGCACAAACTTGACGGACGCGGCCGAACAGCGGCGGGCAGACCTGCCCGGATCCCGGTTCAAGCGGTGAGAGCAACAAGGGGTTTGGCCGCATACGGACGCGCGCTCGCGCGCTGCCGGACGCCCGTACGACCGACGTGCTTGTAGACCATGACCACCCCTCACGACACCGGTGCCGCTTCCTACCGTAGAAGTCTGCGGCTTTGTGAGCCTACGCACAATACCCAGTCGCCNGCCGAGGGCGCGCCGCAACCGATTCATCAGNCCCTCACGAACGCTCGTGGCGGAACCCCAGCCATGATGTCGTATGATGCACAACACGCGCCGCCGGGGGAGCGCGGGCGGGTGACGTTTCACGGAGGTATTCGCGTGTCGGTGCAGGGGCCGCGGCTCGTGATGGACATCAGAGCGCTGACGCCTGCTTTGCGGCGTCCGCTGATCATGACGACCGTCGACCATCTGCTTTCGATGGGCGCCACCGAGACGGTGGTCGTCATCTGCGACTCGGAGCCTGCGGGGCTCGGCTATCAGATGGAGCTGCGGCGCGAGACGCGCGGTCGCGTCTCCTACTCGTACGATCAGCGGCTCGACGGCGCCTGGGTGGCGCTCATCACCCTCCTGCCGGAGAAGTAGCGCGCCGAGCGTTCCCGCGCGCTCTTCAGACGAGGCGGCGCAGCAGACCCGCGAGATCGCCGAGCGTGCCGGAGTGATCCGCGATCGCTTCAGGGTCGCTTCCGACGTAGAACGTCCGCATGCCGACGTCGGCCGCCGGCAGGTCCAGAGAGCGGTCGTCTCCCACCATCATGCACGCTTCCGGCTCGCAGCCGATCATCGCAGCCGTCTGTTCGAAGTAGGCGGGCTGCGGTTTGCATGCGGTCATCGTCTCGTAGGTCGTGACCGCATCGAACCGGACGCCGGCGAGTCCCGCCCAAGCCAGCCGGTGCGCGATCGCCGCCGCCGGGAAGATGGGCTGTGTGGCGACTGCCACCCTCAAGCCGAGCGTCCTCGCACTCTCGATCGCGGCCAGCCCGCCCCGTGCCGGGCCGTAGCCGTCACCGAGCTTCGGGAACACGTCGCGGTAGAAGGCGTCGAGCACCTCACGGTGGTCAGCCAGGTCGATCCGGGTACGCTCGCGGAAGTCCTCGTCGAAGACGTCCATGTTCGTGCGGCCGGGATGCGGGCGCTGCATGGCGGAGGTCGAGGCGAGCACGGCCCCCATGAAGTCGATGCCGGGGAAGTGCGGGGAGGCTGTTGAGCCCAGCGCGAAGAAGTAGCGCTTCAGGAAGGCGTCGAGGTCGAGGTCGAGAAGGGTCCCGTCGAGGTCGAACAGTACGCCGCGCAGCTTCAAGGGTCTTCCTCCGCCGAGGTCGGTTCGTCGTGGGCGCAATCGTAGCACCGGGCCCGAGCTCTCCCCACGGCTTCGCACACCGAAAGTCGGGTAGATTACCAAGTGCCCCGACATCCGTCGCGACGGGTGCGAGGGCAGGGTACACGTCATCCATCGAGAGGACGCATCCGCATGAAGGACTTCACCGCTGAGGAACTCGCCACCTTCGACGGCAAGGACGGCCATCCCGCCTATGTCGCGTACCAGGGAGGCGTCTACGACCTGAGCGCGTCGCCGATGTGGGCCGGAGGCGACCACGAGGGTATGCACGCGGCCGGCGCCGACATGACGGCCGACCAGGACGACGCGCCGCACGACGTCCACGTGACGGACTTCCCGCAGGTCGGACGACTCGTCTAGGAAGCTAGGCGGTCTGCTCGAACACCGCGACGGTCTCGATGTGCCAAGTCTGCGGGAACAGGTCGATCGGCGTGGCCGAGGTCAGCCGGTAGCCGGCCTCCGTGAGCGCACGAGCGTCGCGTGCGAGCGTGGCCGCGTCGCACGACACGTAGACGATACGGCGCGCTCCCGTGGCAACGAGTCCCTTCAGGACCGGCTCGGTCATCCCCGCGCGCGGGGGATCGACCACGGCCAGGTCGAAGTGCCCTGCGTCGGCGAGCGCGCGTGCGGCCTCTCCGGGCATCACGTCGGCCCACACGCCGGCCGATTCGATGTTCGCGCGCAGGTCGCGGACCGCGGAGCCCGCACCCTCGATGGCCACGACCTCCCCGGCGATCTCCGCTAGAGGCAGCGTGAAGGTGCCGGCACCAGCGTAGAGGTCGAGCACGCGGTCCGAGCCGTCGGCTTCGAGCCGCTCGATGACCATGGCCACGAGGGTCTCGGCCAACAGGGTGTTCACTTGGAAGAAGCTCGGGGCGGAGACCTTGTAGTCGTATGCGCCGAGTCGCTCGTGCCAGAACCCGCGCCCCGAGAGGACCTCGACCTTGAGGTCGGCGCGTTCTTTGGGGTCGCCCTTGACCAGCACGCGCGTCACGCACGTCGTCCTGACGGCGTCGGCCAAGGTCTTGGCCACCGCATGACGCGGGAACGCGCCCGGCGGACCCCACAGGTCGACCTCCAGGTCGCGCGTGCGCGCGGCCACCCTGATCGCGACGCGGTCGATGTCGAACGGCGCACGACCGGCCAGGTAGCGGAGCGCTCCGGTGATCGCGCGCGGCGTCTTGCGCGCTCGCTCGGGGAGTAGCAGACAGATGTCTATGGGCACGATCTCGTCCGTGCCCGCGGCGCTCATGCCGATCAGCGGTGAGCCGTCCACGCGCTTGGCGACACGCAACTCCAGCCGGTTGCGATACCCGTAGGGAGAGGCGCCGCTGACCGTCGGGTCGACCTCGAAGCCTTCGATCCGGCCGATCCGCGCGAGGCTGTCAGCGACCTGGGTGCGCTTGGCCTCGGCCTGCGCCCCGTAGGAGATGTGTTGCCACTGGCAGCCACCGCAGCGGCCGAAGTACGGGCAGGGAGGGGTGCGTCGCTCGGCCGACGGCGTGACGATCCGCGCGATGCCGGCTTCGAGGTAGCGTCCGTGGTCGGCGGTGACCTCGACGTCGACGATGTCGCCGGGGCAGCCGGCCTTCACGAACACAACGCGACCGTCCTCGGCGCGTCCGACAGCCGACCCGCCGTGAGCCAGCCCATCGAGGTGGAGAGAGCCTATCATCGTCATCGGTGCCCTTCGGAGTCTGGACGGCCATTGTACGGCAGCCGGACGCTTCGCCCGATTCCCGTGCTTCACCTCTCGCGTCCGCAGG
>JGI24146J20443_1002094_pt1 | contig 11320 bp, 8 predicted proteins | sample BarGraIncub1131A_FD_20443 | JGI IMG/M metagenome (IMG submission 20443) | reverse complement strand
ATTTTAGTGACTATCATCATTTAGTATATACTTATGGTGATAGTTTTTATCGGCTCAACATCTGAATCCAAACCTATTCATTATGTGCAATAAAAATTATTTTTATGACAGAAAGATAAACGGGAATTAGGAGGAGAACCTTTATGATAGAAGTATTGTTTGGAGAGAGTGAAGCCGGGGCAATGAAAATGGCAAAGAATTATCGAAAACCTGATTTTGATAATGGGCGAACAGCTTATTTTGGGAAGAAACCAAGCAAAGATGAGTTTGAAAAAATGTTTGATGGAAAGGCGGTTGGTGGCAATTCATCAGAAGTGATTTGTATTCCATTCATGCTGGATATTGGTGATATTAATGTTTCAATTGAAGATGAGTATAGAAAAAAACTTATATTTGATATGTATACCATAAATGGAATGGTTGATAATAGCACTTTAGAATATTTAGAGGATGCATGGAAAAGATACTTAAATGAAATAGAACGACTGAAAGATTATGCAAACCAAGGAGAAACTATTCGTTTATGGTATAGTGATGCCCCGTATTCTGTGTGTGGATTTTATTATGTATGTAATATTTTGAGAGAATACAATTGTAAGATATATACTATAAAGCTACCACAGTATGTGCAACTATCAGATAATACGATGCAATTTTATACATCATGGGGCGAAATGCATGCTGGAAAATTTTATAAATTTTTGCCTTTAGAAAAAGAGTTATCTTCTTGTGAAATACAATCTTTTACATCCAATTGGGTTGAATTAAAAGAAGAAAAAAGTACTTTGCGTGCTGTTGTAAATGGTAAGGTAATTGGTGTTCCAGAAGATTTCTATGACCACCTTATTAGAAAAGAGATACCGGATGGCGAGTTTATTATGGCACGTCTTATTGGAAAAATTTTAGGGAAATATCCTCTTGGAGTTGGAGATTGGTGGTATGCTAAAAGAATTAACAAGATGATAGAAGTGAGAGAATTAATGATTGTACAAATAAAGAAGGAAACATATAGTCAAGTACTTAAAAAGGTATAAAGGTTATTTACAAATTTCAATGCATTGGGGAGGGTATGAGTATAATCAATATTTGCAGTTAAGACGTATTCTTCTTAAAGGGCGTCATTAGTTGTAATTACGACAGAATATTCATATACAAGGAAGCAACTCGTATTTAAATTTATGGAATTTATAAGAAGTAACTTAAGGTTTCCGAATTCACTATTTAAATGTAGAGGGGGAGATTTATGTGTCAGACAACCAAGAAGTTTTTTTTACCGTAAAGCGAGGGATAATAATATTAATTTTATACAGTATAACAATAATTGTATACTTTACGTGTTTTTATAAGCCATTGGAGCTTGCAAATAATGATCTGAACCTGCCTCTAATTGCATCCGGAAATGAAATTATAAAGTCTATTAATCGTGACAATATAATGTTCTTTTTTATAGGTTCTTTTTTAGGTGTTGTACTTATTCTTATGATTACAATAATTATATACGCTCAGATAGTATTATGCACCAAACCTATTATTGAAGTTAACGCTAGATTAAAATCAAAAGAATCAGTTATGCAGATGAATGGTGACCATAGGGGATTTTCAAATATTGGATATGCTTATAGTTTAACATTTGAAGTGGAAAATGGGGCTTTAATAACTTTTCATGTTTGTCCTAAATATTATTGGACAATTATTGAAGGGAATAGGGGGATCTTGAAATATAAACAGGGAAGAGTTAAAAATTTTAAAGATTTTTATTTCACTTCAATGGATTAATACTGAATTTTGCTGCAGTGGGCATCTTACATCAAATCTTGAAAAATAGTCTATCTATAAAATTCTTATTGTAGTTCTAATTATTTATAGCAATAATCATTAACTTAGAAGAATTATCACCAGCAAGATCCTATCATTAATCCAAATTTGACCTAAACGACCAACCATTATTCCTTGATAATTTGCAAATAAATCCTTGGTACGTGCCTTACTAATTGCTTACTTATAATCTACAATAAAAAATTTGTCATAATTCTTGATTAAATTATCTTTATTTTGAATTTAGATAACGTTATTATTAATTTTTACATTAATTGAATATATCCTAATACTGATATTAAAGCAAGAGAAGTCGCACAACTATATAAGAAGACTGAACAAGCCTGTAATTGGATCGATATGGAGAACCACATCATAAGAAAAGACATTACAGTGTATTGAACTTCCCATTATTCTTACAATTAGAAGCTGGAAAAATGAATATTTAATTGATAAGTGTAAGGAATGTAAGAGATATTATAAAATCATATTTTATAAAAATTCCTTTCTGCTAAAGAATAACGGAGAGATGTCGAACTTTTTTAAAAACCCCATCAAACCTTTATTTATCAGAATCATTTATCTTTAACACTGTTGACGTATAAGCAGGAGTAGATTATAATTATTGTTGATTAAGGGAACTAGAATCATACGCACTATTTTATAGAATGTTAAGTATAAATATAGAAATATCAACGGGCTGAGATATGGTATATAGGTTAAATACTAAAGTTGAGTTTTATGGTGGCAATGCCACCCGTTTGCCACTGTTACACAAAATATTATTAGATGCAATTAGTTAATATAAAAGCATTGATTAAAAGATACATAAAATTCAATGATGTGGTGGAAATTCCGACCATTTTCCGCCGGTCCATAAAATATGATTAGATATAATTAAATAATTTTAGTGCTTAAAAATTATTATATACCTCATATATGGTATTATATCAATGCTCACAGGGTATTATAAAATATATACAGATAAGATAAAATACAAAGTATAAACAAACTCCACATATAGAGACTATTGTAGATTTAGTAAAAGTTTAATCATATAACCTAATTATTTTTATATTTAAGTAAAAAATGTACCCTTTCTTATTTGAATGGCATATAAAGTAGTATAAATTCAAATAAAGGAGAGAGGGTGACTTGATGGTAGAGATAGTTATTCAATATGTTTTAATACTACTATTAGTAGTAGGCCTTGGCTATTTAGTTTACTTGTTAAAGGATAACGATATAAATCTTAGGGAAGACTATTTTGGGCTTGCTTATGTAATACTCGGAGGGTTATCTGCTAATGAAGCTACACCTGAAAATGCAAAAAGAATTATTAGAATTGTTTCAGGCGTAGTTCAGTGCGTAGAAACAAACTATAAAAATAGCGAAAATGCCTTTAAAGAAGAAAAAGCTATTAGTATGGCAAAGGATGCTATTGGTTTATTGAATTTTCAAAGTAACATAGATAGTGAAAGCCTAAAATATCTTATAAGATTAGCCGCGGCAATATTGCCAGCAACTAATAAAATAACAGAGTAAAATTACAGCGAATTACGATATTAACCGGCAGGAGAGTTTTTGTTCTGCCGGTTGTTATTTTCACAAATGAAAAATTTAGGGATTAAAACAATTAAAATTGTTTTCTGCCTCAGAGAACAGCAGGAGGAAAAGATAATGCTAAAAACTATTGAATATGGAGAACTTGAGGGGAATTATGTATTAGTCGACGTAAGAAGTCCAGGTGAATTCAAGGAAGCAACTATAATAGGGGCAATTAATATACCCTTATTTGATGATGAAGAAAGAAAGATTATAGGTACCGTATATACAAGGGAAAGTGTTGAAAAAGCAAAAAGAATTGGCCTAGAAGTAGCATCTAAAAAATTACTCCATATTTATGATGAAATAAAAGAACTCCAAAAACAATACCATAAGATTGTGTTATTTTGTGCTAGAGGTGGAATGAGAAGTGGCGTACTTGGCATGTTACTTAGTTCTCTCGGAGTAAATACAGAAAGAATAAAGGATGGATATAAGGGATATAGACAGTTTATAATTGAAAAGTTACCGGAGCTTAATGATAGTGTTCAGTATATTGTTTTACATGGTAACACTGGTGTTGGAAAAACTGAAATACTTAAACAATTAGAATGTGATGGATTTGATGTTTTAGACCTAGAGGGTTTTGCTAACCATAGGGGATCACTTTTAGGTACAGTAGGACTTGGAAAAACCACTAGTCAAAAATCATTTGAATCTAAAATATATAATATGTTACGAGATTCTAAAAGTTCATATGTGTTTATTGAAGCAGAAAGCAAACGTATAGGGAATACTATAATACCGGATTTTATATATGAGAAAATGAAAATAGGTATTCATTTATTTGTGGATGCTAACATTGATTTTAGAACAAATCTTATTATTGAAGAATATACAAAGTTTGAAAACTGCAATGAGGAAATAATTGAATGTTTAAAAAGACTGGAAAAATATATTGGAGAAAAAAATGTTGACAGGTACTGCCAATCTGTTTTAAAATCAGAATATGATGAGGTTGTACGTGAACTTATGATAAAACATTATGACCCTATGTATATGCATACCTCAAATAAATACGATTATAAATTAAAAGTTATGGTAGTGGATATAAAAACTGCCACTAGGGAAATAGAAAATTGGATTAAAATCATATAAATGAATAAAATCCAAAAAAACAGAAACTAATGTTCTGTTTTTTTATTTAAAGTCCTTTACCTTTTGCGAATAAACATATAAAATAACAAATGTATAATAATATTTTACTGGAGGATTTTTATGAGTCTTGAAAATGAAGAAATTCAAACCTATGATGTAACTGACTTAACTTCTCTAGAAAAACTAGAGCCTGTAAGGATAAGACCGGGTATGTATATAGGTTCTACAGGAAGCAAAGGGTTACATCACTTAATATGGGAAATTTTAGATAATGCTATTGATGAGATAGCTAATGGCTATGGTGATAGAGCTGAAATAATATTAAATAAAGATAAAAGTGTTACTATTGTTGATAATGGTAGGGGAATTCCTACAGGAATACATCCTATAAAAAATAAATCTGGTGTGGAAATGGTATTTACTGAGCTTCACACTGGTGGAAAGTTTAATAATAAGAATTATAAAACTTCCGGCGGTCTTCATGGCGTTGGAGCTGCAGTTGTAAATGCATTATCGGAATGGCTATTAGTTGAAATAAAACAAAAGGGTAAAATTTTTACTCAAAGATTTGAATATTCTTATGACCATGGGTTAAAAAGACTTATGCCAGGAACGCCTGTGAATAAGCTTGAAATCGTAGGGGAAACAAAAAAGACAGGCAGTAAAGTTACTTTTATGCCAGATAAAAATGTATTCACTACCCTGGAATTCAAAACAGATGTCATTGATGAAAGGCTGCAAGAATTGGCCTTTCAAAATAAAGGAATTACCTTAGTATTTATTGATAATCGGAAAGATGGGAACCCTACAAAAGAATATCACTCAGAACGGGGCCTTCTAGATTTTATTGATTATCTAAATGAAAGTAAAACTCTTTTGCATAAGGATCCTATATTTTTTCAAGGTGAAAAAGAAATAAATGGTATACAATTATATGGTGAAGTGTGCATACAATTCACTGATTCTACTACAGAATACATTGCTAGCTACGTTAACAATATACCAACTACAGAATCAGGAACTCACGAAACTGGCTTTAAAACAGGTATGACAAGGGCGTTTAAAGAAGCGCTAAAAAGCTCAATCTTTTAAAAGAGAAGGATAAGGAATTTGAAGGTGACGATTTAAGAGAAGGTATGACAGCAATAGTTAGAATTAAAATAAGTAACCCAATCTTTGAAGGGCAGACTAAAAGCAAACTAGGGAATAATGAGGCCTATAGCATGATGAATGAATTATGTTATGTTAAAATTTCAGAGTGGATAGAAGACAACAAAGAAATGGCCACTAATTTAATAAGTAATGCTATTTCTGCCGCATCAAGACGGGATAAAATAAAGAAAATCAATGAAGCTGAAAGAAAAAAAATAGGTAAGGGAGCAGCTCCTCTTGCAGGGAAGATTGCAGTATGTACAATAAAGGATTCGGAATTTACAGAATTTATAGTGGTGGAGGGAGACTCCGCTGGTGGAAGTGCAAAGCAAGCCAGAGATAGAAGGTTCCAAGCTATAATGCCTTCAAAAGGTAAAATTATGAATACTGAAAAGCAAAAGTTAGAAAATGTTCTGGCTAGCGAGGAGCTAAAAATATTTAACACTGCCATTGGAACGGGAGTTTTAGAAAATTATCATGAAAAAGATTTAAAATATGGTAAAATAATTATTTTAAGTGATGCAGATGTTGATGGGTATCACATTAGAACCTTATGGATGACTTTTATTTATAGATATATGAGACCACTAATAGCCAATGGTCATCTGTATATGGGGATGCCTCCACTGTATAAGGTTTATAAAATCAATAAAAATGGTGAAGTTGCTAAGTATGCTTATAGTGATGAGGAATTAATTCATACCAAAAAAGAAATTGGAAAAGGTGCTCTTATCCAAAGGTATAAGGGTCTTGGAGAAATGAATCCAGACCAACTTTGGGAAACCACACTAAATCCAACAACTAGGACATTGCAGCAGGTTACCATAGAAGATGCAGCCAAGGCAGAAAAGATGGTTTCACTTCTAATGGGTGATGTGGTTGCGCCTAGAAAAAATTACATGTACAAATATGCTGAGTTTTAGTAAGGAGGATTTATTAAATGGCAAAGAAAATTGACATACCTAAAGATAATAATATAATAATGACTCCAATAGAGGAAGCAATGCCAGATAACTACCTTCCATATGCCGTAGAGGTTGCCCGAGATAGAGCACTACCAGATGTACGGGATGGTTTAAAACCAGTACATAGAAGAATTCTTTATGGAGCATATATGCTAAAGGCCTTTCCAGATAAGCCTTATTACAAATCAGCAAGAATAGTTGGAGATATTCTTGGTAAATATCATCCTCATGGAGATAGTTCTGTTTATGGCGCAATGGTAATACTAGCCCAAGATTTTGCCACAAGAAAACCATTAATAGATGGTCATGGAAATTGGGGAAGCCAAGATGGGGATAATGCAGCTGCTATGCGTTATACAGAAGCAAGGCTTTCACCTATTGCTCTTGAAATGATAAGGGATATCGATAAAGGCGTTGTGGATATGGTAGATAATTATTCTGATACAGAGAAGGAACCATCTGTGCTTCCATCAAGATATCCTAATTTGTTGGTAAATGGAACCTTTGGTATAGCAGTAGGAATAGCAACAAACATACCACCTCATAATCTAGGAGAAGTAATTGATGGATTACTAGCTTATGCTGATAATGAGGAAATTACAACAAAGCAGCTTATGAAGTATATTAAAGGACCAGATTTACCAACAGGAGGCATATTAATTGGTAAGAACGCTATAGAGTCTGCCTACGAGTGTGGAGAAGGCAAAGTAACGCTACGTTCTAAAATGAAAATTGAAACATTAGAAAATGGCCGCCTTGGCATAGTTATTACGGAGTTTCCATACAGGAAAAATAAGGCGAAGTTACTCCAATCTATTTCTGATATGACAGCAGACAAAAAACATGCAAAAGCCCTTGAGTCTATTGTAGATATTAGAGATGAATCAGATAGAAGTGGACTTAGGTCTGTAATTGAATTTAAAAAGTCCACTGATAAGGAAACTGCTACTAAGGTACTTAAATATTTATTGAAGAAAACAGAACTTCAATGTAATATACCTTTTAACATGGTAGCCTTGGCCAATGGAAAGCCTCAAACAATGGGTCTTAAAACCATATTAATGCACTATTTAAATCATCAAAAGGATGTTGTTACTAAAAGGACTCAAAGTGAACTAGCAGTTGCAGAAAATAGATTCCATATTGTAGAAGGATTTATTAAGGCCGTAGATGTAATGGATGAAATTATTGTAATAATTAGAGGTTCAAAATCTAAAAAGGACGCTGGCGAAAACCTTATTAGTAGGTTTGATTTTTCTACAATTCAAAGTGATGCAATACTTGAACTTATGTTATACAGGCTAACGGGCCTTGAAATAAAAATATTTTTAAAAGAATACAAAAAACTGGAAGCATTAATTAGGGGGTATAAAAAAATTCTTGAAAATGAGAAGGAACTTCTGAAAGTAATAAAAACAGAAATCTCAGAAATCAAAGAAAAATATGATGATCCTAGGCGTTCGGAAATAATTGAGGATGATAACGAAGCTAAAATAGATGTGGAAGATTTTATCATGGTAGAGGATGTTATGATNACACTATCTAACGATGGTTATATAAAAAGAGTGCCTATGAAATCCTATAATAGGTCTAATACTAATATAGAGGATATAGAGTATAGAGAAGGCGATTTCAATACATATTTAATTGGAACAAATACTAAAGATACCTTAATGATTTTTACTGATTTAGGAAATATGTATCAATTAAGAGGCGATTTAGTTCCGGAATATAAGTGGAAGGAAAAAGGCGAAAGACTTGATACCCTACTTCGAGGAATAGATTTAACAAAAGAGAAGATTGTAGATACTTTTTCAACTGAAAATTTATCGTCGTCTAAGGAATTTATGTTCTTTACTAATAAAGGTAATATAAAGAAAACAGATTTAGATAAATTTATTACGAGTTATACTAAATTATCTGCTTTAAGGCTAAAAGAAAATGAAAGACTTCTTCATGTTAGGTTAATGGAAAAGGAAAGGCAAGAAAATTTCTTTAAGGTATTAACTAAACAAGGGCTAGAATTCTCTGTGGAAGAGCCTATACTTGAAAATATTGATAGAAGTGTAGTTGGTACTCAGTTATTTAATCTCACCACAGAGGATGAAGTGGTGGAAATAGATTTTGCTGAGGGTTATGATTATAAAGAATTTTACATTAGTTTAAATACAAAAGGCGTAATAAAAGTATCTAGTAGGAAAACTAATACACATTTAAGTACCTATACTAAATCTTCTTCTACGTTGCTTATATTTACAGAAAAAGGCGCAGTTCATAAATTACCTAGCTATATGATTCAGAATATTGATAAGAACAGTATATGTATTAACACCTTACTGGATAATTTCAATATTGATGATAAAATAGTAGACATTGCATCCATTGATAAATTTAATGAAGAAATAAGTATCTATTTCTTTACAAAAAAAGGATTTACAAAACGAACTAAACTTTGTGAATTAGAAGGTGATTTCTTCGGGGCTATGGTCTATAAACTAAAAACAGAAGAAGATAAATTGACCTTTGTAAAAATTAACAGAGATAGTGAGGATAAAGATATACTAATGGTTACAAAAAAAGCAATGTGCATAAGATTTAATGTGAATTCTATTAATTTTATGGGAAAAATTGCATCAGGGGTAACGGGAATAAGCTTAAGAGAGGATGATGAAGTAATATTTGTAGATTTGGTTGATTCAGTGACAAAAAAAGACCAAGGTACTAATGAAATAGCTATCACCTCAGAGGAAAATTTGTGTTTAACTGTGAGTTCTATTAAAGGCGAAAAGAAGACTATAAGACTTCAGGATATAAACGTTCAGAATAGGGCAGGTAGAGGTAAGAATTTAACAAATGCACTAATCGACGATTATGTAGAGGACGTTACCTTATCATCTGAAGAAAAATAACAAGTCAAAGATTTTTTTAAAAAAATAAAAAGACACGCAATAAAAAGTTAAATAACTTATTTTAGCGTGTTTTCTTTTTATTGAAAACGAAAAATTTATTAATTAAAAAACCAAGTAAACCTACAGTCATAGAATCTATTAGAATACATATGTTAAACCAAAGGTGGTTTAATTTCACTATGTTTGCGACCCTATATATATGATGATGAATTAGTGGGTTGTGACCTGTTAATAAAATTAACAAAAAACTATTTATAATCATAATAAAAAATAGTACAGAGGCATATTGAAAATAAGCTTTTTTATGTGAAGTTTCTTGAAAAGTGAACTTCTTATTTAATTTATAACCACAAACTGAATAAACGCAGAAAGCTATGAAGTTAAAAACAAATAACATTTTTCCATGAGTAATTCCTGTGGTATAGGAAAGAAGGTTTAATATGGAAAATTCTATTATCATGTTAGTAGCACCAACTAGTGCATACTTAATAAGTTGAGTTAGCATTTTTTTATGTTTATTATTCATAGAATATTATTCTTAAAAATAAAATATGTTTAAGAAATTAGTCACCACCCTTTTAATAAAAAGAATATTGCCATTTGCCACACACATTAGTCTACAACAAAATTATCAAAAATAATACAAAAATAAAAAATAAAAAAATGAAGGTGATTAAATGAAGAAAATAATCTTTGAAAATGGAGTAAAGTTATTATATAAGAAAGCAGAGAATAATTTAACTTCTTTTACCATAGGTTTTAATGCAGGAGCTAATCGTGAGGGAAATGATGAACTCGGAATTGCTCACGTTGTAGAGCATATGCTTTTTAAAGGTACTGCTTCTCGCACTGAATATCAAATTAATAAATTATGTGATGAAACCTTTGGATTTTGCAATGCAATGACTAATTATCCTTACGCCGTATATTATGGTACCACCTTAGATGAAGATTTTGAAAAGGGCTTTGAAATTTACTCGGATATTCTTTTAAAGCCAACTTTTCCAGTGGTGGGATTCAAAGAGGAAATAGATGTGATATGCGCCGAATTAAAAGAATGGAAAGATGATTCCAATCAGTTTTGCGAAGACTCCATGCTTTATAATGGGTTTGATAAGCGAAGAATTAAAAATTTAATTATAGGTACCGAAGAATCCATTCGTTCCATTACGGTAGATAGAATTAAAAATTTTTATAACAAATACTATACCCCAGATAATTGTGTAGTGAGCGTAATATCTTCCATGAGTTTTAATAATGTTTCAGACATAGTGGAAAAGTATCTTTATAATTTTAATAGTAAATTATTTAATACTGAATTAATAAACTCTAAATCATCTAACACTAATCATCCAAATGAAGACACTCAGCAGATTATATACGAGAAAAATAATCCAGGCACCTATTTCCAATATAGAGATGACTTGCAAGGTGCCAAAATTCAATATTGCTTCCCAATTCATGATTTAAATGACAGAGAGATTAGTGCGCTAAAGCTATTTAACTTAGTTTTCGGAGAAGGTACAAGCAGTATACTATATGATGAAATTAGGACTAAGAGAGGCCTTGTCTATGATATAAGCAGTAAAATTAAAAATGAGACAGGAATAAAACTTTTTACTATTTCCTTAGGTACATCCTATGAAAATGTACATCAGACTATAGAAATTATTAATAATCAAATTGAAGAAGTTAAAAAGTCAAAGGGCTATTTTGAAAAGGCTTGCCTGTTAAAACTGTGTAAAAGTTACAAATTAAGAAGGATGCTAGCCATAG
>JGI24146J20443_1002085_pt1 | contig 11355 bp, 13 predicted proteins | sample BarGraIncub1131A_FD_20443 | JGI IMG/M metagenome (IMG submission 20443) | reverse complement strand
CCCGAAATGGATCGCACCGTTCCCACCCGGCCGGCGCCGCGCCCCTTCGAGAACTGGCACGTCCAGGGCGAAACCGCCATGGTCCTCGGTCCAGCACTGCTGTGAGCGTCGGCCCATGAGTGATGTATTGGACTGCGTCGTCCGCTCCGTGCCGATGGCGGACGATCCGATGGCGCTCCTCCCGGAACGGGAATGGTTGGTTGCCAACGGCATCGGCGGCTACGCGTCGACAAGTCTTCCCGGTCTGGCGACCCGGAAATACCACGGTCTCCTGGTGGCGGCACTGCCCAACCCACTGGGTCGCATGGTGATGTTCAATCACCTCGGGGAGTACCTTGCACTTCCTGGCGGCGACCGAGTCCAGTTGAGCGGCGAGAGTTCTCGGATGGGCGACTCGTTCTCCCCGGTGCCGGCCATTTACGGGAGTTCCGGCTGGAGGCGGGTCTACCGGTCTGGGTATTCGACGTGGATGGTATTGTCCTGGAGAAACGCGTCGTCATGCCCCACCGACAGAATACGACCGTAATCATGTACCGACTGTTGCAAGGAAGCTCGCCGGTGCGCCTGGACTTGCGTCCTGCCGTCCACTTCCGGCACTACGAGCACGACGTGACTCTCCCCTTGCAGGAAAACTACCGGCTCACGCTTGCCGAAACTTACGAGATTACTTGCGACGGCGCCCCGGTCGCACTGCGGTTCCGGCTATGGGGGACCGAAGTCACCTTCACCCAAGATAGTTGTGAGTTGGCGGAGTTGCACTACCGGGTGGAAAAGCAGCGTGGTTACGGCTTCCAGGGGCGGCTCTGGAGCCCGGGGACTATTTCCGTGCGCCTGACGCCGGGAGAGACGGCGGCCCTTGTGGCTTCCACCGAACCGCTGGATGTCATGCTCGCGTTGACGCCCACGGAAGCCCTCGCCGCCGAACAGGAACGGCGGCGCCGGCTGTTGCGTGCTGCGCCGATATGGGCAAGGAGCGGAGTGGCCGCCGAACTGGTCCTCGCCGCCGACCAGTTCACCATCACCCCCACCGGTCGCCGACAGGATGCCGCTCGGGCGGCGGCGGAAGGGGATGAGATTAAGAGCATCATCGCGGGGTACCACTGGTTCACGGATTGGGGCCGCGACACCATGATCAGTCTCGAAGGCCTGACGCTGACCCCTGGGCGAGCCCGCGAGGCAGGGAGCATTCTGCGAACATTCGCGCACTACATACGTGACGGCTTGTTGCCTAACATGTTTCCTGATGGCAGCAACGAAGGGCTGTACCATACGGCAGACGCCACGCTCTGGTTCTTCCATGCGGCGGATCGTTATCACGCGGTCACCGGCGACGACGCCATGTTGTCGCGTCTGCTACCCACCATGACCGACATCGCGGAGCGCCATCTGCAGGGGACCCACTTTGGCATACGCGTCGATCCTGAGGACGGCCTGTTGCGACAGGGAGCGAACGGATTCCAGCTTACTTGGATGGACGCCAAGTGCGGCGACTGGGTGGTGACCGCACGGCAGGGCAAGGCAGCTGAAATCAACGCCCTTTGGTATAACGCCTTGTGCGTGCTGGAACGATGGACGCGACACTTGGGTCGTGTCGGAGCCGAGGAATGGGCGCACCATGCGGCAAGGGCTCGCGATGCCTTCAACCGGCGATTCTGGTATGACGATGGTGGCTATCTGTACGATGTCGTGGACGGACCGGACGGCGATAGCAAGGAATGCCGCCCCAATCAGATATTTGCCATTTCGCTGCCCTATCCAGTTCTGGACCGGCAGCGCTGGACAAGCGTCCTGCAGGTGGTGGAAGAACGACTTGTGACTCCCTTCGGGCTGCGTTCTCTCGCGCCCGAAAGCAAGCACTATGCACCGCGCTACTCCGGCAGCCTATTGGAACGTGATGGCGCCTACCACCAGGGGACGGTGTGGGCTTGGTTGATAGGCCCCTGGCTGGACGCGTGGCGCAAGCTGCATCCCGACGACAGCAGCGGGGCGCGACGCTGGCTGGAGTCCCTGCTCGGCCATCTCGATCACTACGGAGTCGGATTCATTGCCGAGATCTTTGATGCTGAGCCTCCCTACTCGCCGCGAGGATGCATTGCCCAGGCCTGGAGCGTTGCCGAGGTGTTGCGGCAACTCGCCGCCTGTGAAGCGCCGCGGCCGGTGCCGGCCAACCACAACCGCGCAAATGTCCGGCCATCTAATCCGTGCCCGCCATTGCCGATGAAAATATCAACGGCCAGCCTACAAGCACCCCAGGAGTAGCCGATCCTCGTGTCCTGCCGTGGGCCGATGCTTTCTGCGTGGTGCGCCGTGCCCCCTTCGTGGGTTGCCGCACCGATTGATGGGCGCGCACCGCATCGCATCGCTGGCGAGCAAAATCGAGCAGGGCCTGCGCAGGCGCGCCGGCGAGGCCCGCATCGCCGCGCTGATGGTTCACTGCGAGGCCGAGTTGGCCCACCTCGCGGAGGTCGTTCGAACGCTGCCGGTCACCGCAACGAAATAGCCCACAAGAACATTCGGTCGCGTTACTGAGCGAGTCCCGCACAAGGAAGCGTCGCTTGGGCTTGGGCGACTCGACCGTCTCCTACGAGCCGCAGAGCGGCCTGTTGGTTTCGATATGGCATGTGTCTCTTTAGGGTCGGCAAGAGCCACCCAGACAAGTCAAGTCAGAGCGGCAGCAAACTGAATGGACCGGCCGCTGGCTATGCATTTGTCAGCTGGCCGCAATCCGTCTAAACCTGCCGCTGAGAACGACAAAAGCTCGGCACCGTCGTGTAGGTCGGCTGTTCGCCGCACTGCCGCCATTCGGTTTTCGTTACCGTCGGGCAGGACCCGACCCTAAAGCGACCTTCAGACTCTTGGAAAGCGGACATTGAACGTCTGGATTGACGGGCGGCGCGGCTTTTCGCGCAGGGCCGGTGGACTGCCGGGTCGGCACGATGAGACCATATACTTCATGTCATTCACTTCAAATTATTTTGCAGTGAATCGAAGCGTTTTCATCAAATTCATAGATAGCACAAAGCCTGTGATATCCATCAGCAATCACGACCCTGGCAATGCTCTCATTCCTTACTAATAGTAACGGAGATAAGCGGTCACCCTTTTGAAGTTTTTTCCGCTCCCTTTCCACGTGTGAATTGCTCACGCCCAGCAAGGAAAGCTGGGAGGCCCTAAAAATATCTTTCGCTTTAAAGTTTATGATGCCTGCATCTCGAAGTTCAGTGATCATTCTATCGACTCGTTTGTCGTCGAAAATAAGACGTAGGTATGATTCCGCATCTGGGTAGTCATGATCTTCCACATCTGGGAGCCACTTGATAGCGTGAGTTTTGTCTTTGGCCATTTCTTGACCTCCAAGATTATAAATATGGTATTCAGAGATGTGCTTAACGTGGGGCAGATGTCTCAAGGGCAACAGCATCGATACCCCATCGCCACCGGTTTCGCCTAAAGTAGTGGCCGCTTCCTCAGTGCGCCAACCATCACAACCGACCCACAAGAGGCACTCAGACCAATAAGAAGCAGACTAACGACGCGCCAACTAGCGCTGCCCCGCTTCATCGCGCACAGTCTAAAGACCGAGGGAAGGGAACTTGAGCGCCGGCCCAGGCAGCGCGGCCTAAACGCCTTCGCCACTTGCCCTCGCGAAATGCGTCGAGAAGGACGTTGGCCTTGCGGGCCTCCAATTCGGTGAAAGCATGCCCCCTGCCGAAGAAGTCGTTGAGGCCAGGAATCGTCGCAAACTCTTCACGAGTGACCTTGGCTTAACCCATTGACCATCTTGCAAAGGTTCTCTTCTCGATTAGCATTTCGAGCAACTTGATGATCTTGGTGTGCCGGTTGTTTAGCTCGATAAGCTCATACAGTGCGTGAATCGGCATCCGGGCGCCATTCAGCACCGCCTCGTCAGACCCTTCTTCGACACGGAAGAACTGGTCCACCTTGTGAATCTCGGCGCCGATATCTTCCTGAGGCTTCAGCGACATCAGGACAAGTTGGGAGCTCTTGGCTGTGTATAGCACCTGACGAAACTTGTCGTTTTTGACGGCGAGACCTTCGATATTTTGGACAAAACCCTTCATCACTACTCCTCCTCTATGCCTCTCGGCGCTTTATCGCAGGCCAAAAAAAGACAAGACGGCGATGGCGACAACGATCAGCCCGACGATGTAAATAATGTTGTTCATTAACAGTTCCTTTCGCGGTGGTAGGCGAGCGATTCGTCCATTGAAGGGGACTTACTACCCGCCGGATTCACCTTACCCCGCACTGCCGTGATGCTCTGTTCGCCAACGCGCACAAGAGCCGGCCGGGAAATATCCCTTTTTTATTCGGCGCGAGCAATTCGCACAATTTCCCCGGCAATCTCTTCGGGCGACAAAATGAAATCGATACAGCCGCTGGCAATCGCGCTCTCCGGCATGTCGGGCTGCTTTGCAGTACTCAGTTTTTGAGCAATCGTAACGCCCCCAATTTTTTTGATGCCGCACAGTGCGTCGGCGCCATCACCGTCGTAGCCAGAGACAATGACAGCAATCAGTTTGCCGTCCCAGTGTTCGGTGAGCGAGCGCAGAAAGACCGTAATTACATCAGGCCAGCCCCGCGGCTTTGAAATTGGCTCAAGGTGAAACTTCTTGCCATCGACGTGCAAATCCCGATTGGCCGGAATAATGAAGACATGATTTGGCTCAATCAACAGGTTTTCCGTGATCAGATCGACCGGCATCGTGGTGAAGCGCGGCAGTACCTCATGGAGTTGCGTGGGCATAATCGTGATGTGATTCACGATGACGATGGCCACCCCCATGTCGCACGGCAGATTCTGCAATAGCCGGATAAAGGCGTCGAGCCCGCCGGCTGAACCACCGACGCAGACGATCGGAAATTTTTTCACCAGCATATCCGTTTCGACATGGCGGGGATTTTCAGTCGCCATCACTGTCTCGATTTGGCCAGAATCATGAAAAATATTGAAACAGGGTCAGTCCCCAGTTGAAGTTTCCGATGCCGGGGATGTTTATGCTCAGGACGGCTTGGTCAGCGCAAATGCTATTGATCTGCTGGTCTTGGGCGACCTTCGAATCGGGGCGTTTGAGCGTTCTGTAGTCCTCGGGGACATCCTTGAATTTCCATTCTCCATCCCGGTCATTTGTGACATCGGGGTGAAAGCGCTGGGCCAGGGTGCGGAAAGCTGACTTGATCTCGGCGCATGAAGCACAACGATTAACGTGTAAGGTTGCATAGTGGTTCTGGCGGTTCATTGTTTTCTCCTTCACGTTGAAGGCCTGCTTCGTTGGATGTCGCCTGTCGTGGGTAGGTGCAGCTATCGCCACTGCCTCAAACCTACTCGGCACAAAGTATTCGTCTGTTCGCTGCCCCGCATAGGGTGTGATATTCCAGGCCCTTTAAACTAGTTGGGGCGGTAAAGGAAGGTCGCGGCCGTCCGCGAGATCTCAATTTTGGCCAATTTTCGCGGTAGTACGTGGAAGACACGAAATCTCGCCACTGGTGAATATTCCTTCGGGACTCTCAAGTTATGAATGGGTAGCGCCTCGCCTGACCCGACGTTGGAGCAGGTCGGTACCGAGATGAGCATTCAGGCAGGAGAGGTTCATCCACCCCATGTTGCGAACATCGCCAATACAACAATAGCCATGCTCGCGGTTGCCACCCAGCCAAGAATCCTGAGCCGGCGTCTGATGACGAATTCCCCCATGATGTCGCTCCGGACCGCCATTAGCATCATCACGATCATGATCGGGACAGAGATCACGCCGTTGATCACCGCGCTCCAGAAAAGGGCTTTGATCGGATCGATGGGCGTGAAATTTAGTGCTACGCCAAGGACCGTGGCGATGATCACAATCGTATAAAACCCCCTCGCCTGCAAGAGCTGAAGTCCCAGGCCAATCGGCCACTTGAAAGACTCGGCGACGGCGTAGGCTGCTGAACCCGCAAGAATCGGCACAGCGAGCAGACCGGTGCCGACGATGCCGGCAGAAAACAGCATGAAAGCGAAATCGCCGGCTAAGGGGCGCAGTGCCTGAGCAGCATCAGCCGAAGTTTGAATATCCGTAATGCCATGCAGGTGCAGCGTCACAGCTGCAGTTAGCATGATGAAAAAAGCAACCAGGTTGGAAAACCCCATGCCAACGTAAGTGTCGATCTTGATGCGGCGCAATTGCAGCCGCGCCTGTTCTGGTGCTTTTACCAGAGGCTCCTCACCCGGTGCGGCTCGCTGATCTTCAACTTCCTGCGAGGCCTGCCAGAAAAACAGGTATGGGCTGATGGTCGTGCCGAACACGGCAACAATGGCAATCAGATAGTCCGCCTTGAGCGACAGGGACGGCATGACCGTCTGATAGAACACTTGGCTCCACGGAACCTTCACAACAAAAACGGTCGCGACGTAAGCGAGTAACGCCAAGGTCAGCAACTTGAGAATGGGAGCGTAGCGCGGGAAGGACACAATAATCTGCAGCAGCAACGAGGCCAGCCCGAATGCGATCGCATACAGATGGGCTGGTCCACCAATGAGCAGTGTCAACGCAGCGCCCATTGCGCCGATATCGGCCGCAATGTTGACGGTGTTCGCGACAAGAAGTAGTCCGACGATGCCGTACAAAAGCCATGGCGGGTAATGCTGGCGAATATTGGCAGCGAGCCCTTGCCCAGTCACCCTAGCGATGCGGGCGCTCACGGTCTGAATGCCAACCATCAGCGGAAAAGTAAAGCATGCAGTCCACAATATCGCGTACCCGAACCCGGCACCGACCTGCGAATAGGTGGCGATACCACTTGGGTCGTCGTCAGCAGCGCCAGTGATCAGGCCCGGGCCAAGCCGAGCCCAGAACGACTGCTTTTTGTCCGGCTTAGTGGTGTGCTTGTTCATGAATGCAGCTTGTCTGATAAGTTACCGGCCGTTCAACTGGCTCGATTTTCTAGGGCCGCTACTTCCGCATCTGGCCGGTTCGAGGCAGTGTAGAGTGAGTACGGTCACTGTAGAGGTCAATTTGCTCGCGGAATACCGGGCAAGAGCAACAAATTCGCGCCAAGGTTGAAACCGCAGATGAAGACACTCAAGCACATCAGGAAGGAACTGGGGAATGCCCCGGACCAGCAGTAGTCGCTGACCTGGCAAACGGAACGCAAATTAATACCGTGACCGTCAGGATCGCAATAACCGCCCATGCATCGTTGATGGCGAGAGTCAGCGAGGCTTTTTCAATCATGGGCGTTAGCAATGCCTGACTGAAAGCGTCGAGCGGGGCCGCCGAGGGTGCAGTAAACATTTGGAGTGGGATGCCAACAAATTTGGCGGTCGCGACGTCACCCCCTATCAACTTATTCGTAATTTCAACGCCGTGCAAGGTGGAACGGCTGTAGATCACCGTATCGATCAACGCGATGCCGATGGCCCCCCCGAGATTGCGCATCAAGTTGAACAGACCGCTCGCATCAGGTATGCGTTCCTTGTCCAGGTTACCGAGTGCCAATCGTGTCGGGGGCAACAGACAGAACATGATGGCAACGCCACGAATTACCTGCGGCCAGAACATTCCGTCGTAATCGGTTTGGGGGGTCTGGAATGCGCTAAGCCCCAGGCCCAGCGCAAATAACCCAAAACCGGCTGCGGTCAGAAGTCTTGCATCAAGACGCTGCTCGAGCGCAACAGCGACGGGAGCTATCGACAGTTGTGCAACGCCAGTCACTAACATGATCGTACCGATCTCCAGGGCGTTGTGGCCACTGACGAAAGCGAGAAAGACCGGCATGAGATAGACCGATCCGAACAGACCGATCCCGAGTACGAAGCTCAGCATGCAACCAATGGTGAAGTTTCGATCGGCAAAACAGCTGAGATCGACCACCGGATGGCTGACACTGAAGCTGCGTCGTACAAAACCTGCCGAGCAAACCAAGCTGAGCGCCGATAGTCCTAGCACCAGTCCGGAAGTCCAACCGTGCTGCGGCGCTTCCTTGAGCGCTATTTCCAGTGCAGCCAACAATGTCGCCATCAGCACCAATGACTTGATGTCGAGTGTTCGAGCTTCAACCAAGCGCATCGGTGTTTTCGGCAGAAGTACGCTCGCCAGCATTGCCGAAATGACGCCGGGCACTATGTTGATCAGGAATAACCAGTGCCAGGAATAGGTCTCGGTAATCCAACCGCCGACAATTGGACCGACGGTTGGCGCCAACACCGCCATTATCCCGGCGAGCGTGGTGGCTATCCCCTGATGGCGAATCGGAAACAGCAGAAATACGGCGGCAAAGACAGCGGGTATGAGCGTCCCGCCAGCGAATCCTTGTAAAACCCGCCATGAAATCAGAACGCCAAAACTACTACTCGTAGCGCAACCCAATGAGGCCAGCGTGAAAACAGTAGTGGCCAGAACGAACAACCAACGCATGCTCAGCAGGCGTGTGAGGAAGCCAGTCAGGGCAATCGCCACTACCTCGGCGATGAGGTAAGCGGTCTGCACCCAGCTCATCTGGTCGGGAGCGATACCAAGCGCGTTCTGTATCGTTGGTAGCGACGTGGCGACTACCTGTACGTCAAGGATTGCCATGAACATGCCGATGCACATCATTGCAAAACCGAGCCATGTTCTGACCATCATCTGGCGCGATGGAGCGGCGTCAAAGGCTTCCGACATTACGCAATCCGATCAAGGCAGCATTCTCCGCACGGATGCGGATTGTCAGTATCGCGGCATTCGCGGCCGAAAAGCCCAATGCAAACCAAGGCAAGCCAAGACACAATGGCAAGACGGCAATCTCACCTATGACGACAAGATAGTTTGGATGTGATAGATACCGATAAGGGCCGTTGGTAACCAAGGATGCTCCAGGCAGAACGATGATGCGTGTCGTCCAGCGTCGGCCGAGGGTCGTCAGAACCCAGACTCTCAGTACTTGTAACAGTAGAAAAATCACTAGCCAACTCACAATGAGCTGATTTTTCCAACCGATCAACCACAGGCTAGTCAGCCAGAACGTATGCAACAGAACGATCAACGGATAATGCTCTGGCGCGACTTCGAACGATCCTTTGGCCAAGAGCGCGGCCGTATTGCGACGGGCGAGCCAAAGCTCAGCCAGACGCTCCAGCGTGACAAGGGCCAGAAGAAGAGCGGCCGGTGTCATGCCGTTTTCTTGAGTGAGACGCAACTCGCCGTGAATCCAGGGCCCATGGCGGTGAGTAGCGTTCGTGATGGCAGACCAGCCTGAATTACCCGTTCGAGGACGAACAGGGCGGTTGGGGCGGACATATTGCTATATTCAGCCAATATGGCTCGCTCGTGGTCCAGAGTCCCAGTCGTTAACGAAAAAGCCCGCTCCAGCGCTTTGATGACTTTGGTGCCACCAGGGTGGAACGCAAACCGGTCGATGTCGCACAATGCCAAATCAGCCCTTTCGAGAATCCCCACAATTGCCGACTCCATATTTGCTTCGGCGAATGGTGGAATGGCTCGATCAAATATCACCCCCAAACCTTGCGGATCGACCGACCAACCCATAATGTCGAGCGTGTCAGGCCAGTGGTGCTGGCCACTCATTTCCACCTCAGCGATTCCCGTTTCGCCGACGCGCAGTACGCAGGCTGCTGCGCCATCACCGAACAATGCGGTGGCGACGATATTGGCTTTGGTCAGTTCGTCGAGCCGAAACGACAACGTACAAAGCTCGACCGCGACCACCAGCACAACATCTCCGGGACGGGACTGTGCCAGGCGCGATGCTATCGATAGCCCTGTGACGCCGCCGGCACAACCCAGACCGAATACCGGCACACGCTCTATATCCGCACGAAAACCCATACGACCGGCAGCACGTGCTTCGAGACTGGGGGTGGCAATACCGGTCGACGAAATCGTGACAACGGTATCGACCTCTGCGGCGCATATACACGCTGCATCGAGCGCCTTAGTTGCCGCATCAATAAACAACTGAACTGCACCATCGAGATAAGCTTTGTTGCGCTCAGACCAGCCTAGCGGTTCGAAATACCATTCGAGCGGGCGTACCGCGTAGCGCTTGAGAATGCCTGAACTTTTGAATACTCGCGCCAAGCGCTCGAAATCGCCGAAACGGGCCGCAAATCCCTGGTGGGCGGCTGCAGCGACATCGCGTTGCTCGAAGCAATAGGATGGCACCGCAGTCGCGATGGATACGAGTTTTACGGACTGAGGCATCAATACACCCGAACAAAGAAAGGGACCAGTGAGTCGGCTTGCTGCAAGTGGCGCTAGCAAATGAAGGTAAATGGACTGGCAAGCTATCTGTCGAGTATGGCTCCGCTGCTTAGCACGCTCCGTTCGCTATCGAACATATGCTTCAATCGAAGACAAGTGGCGAAATTGGCTCTGTGCGCTGCTTCACATAGCCTCGCGCACTCGTTCAAATTCAAAAATGCGCTCAAGTTGGTGCCCCGCGGTAAGACACACCAATAATCAACGACGCCGTTTTGGTTTGGCCTTGGGTGATGGCGGTGCTGTCACGTCAAGCAGGACTTTCAGGTTGTCATTGGTGGCTTTGGTCACCACCGCACTAATCTGGCGCTTCGCTTCTGCGATCGCTTGACCGCGCATCGTGGCGGCTATCCGATTTGCCCGACTCAGCCATATGCTCATTGACGGGCTATCTTTCAGCCAAGGATTTGTCATGTCGGGCTTCCTTCAGCCTCGTGCGGCGAGAAGACGTAACCTTACGTGCCGCCATCCGGGTGCCGAGTTCGACCAATCTAGTGAAGTGACCTTGGTTTTCGGCGTAGCAGTGGGCATCGTGGCAGCGCTCGGATGCCTCGGCCGTCGACTTAGCTCCGGTCGAACGGGCAGCCTCAGCGTTCCCATCCTGTCGAAACAGCGAATCGACAAAGTAAGCGAATGGGCCATCGTCCTCTGACGCCAGTTTTCCGGGTGCAGCAAGGCCGCCCGAAGCGACGCTGGCTGTATTGGCTACCCCCCCCCAATTACCGATGCCCCAGCCTGGAGACCGCTACTCAGGATGGACCCGATAACTGAGGTCAGCAGGGCAGCAGTGGCCAGCGAGGCGACGGCCCAAGCCAGAAAGCCGTGAGCGGTATCCCGGAAATAGATCTCGTCCATTTGCGTATCCATCCATTTCGTTCGGAGTCGGCCGGACAGTTAGCCCCCCATCGCAGAGGCAAGCAATTGCGTAAGCATCAGCCAAACGATGGTAGACATGCCAAAGTTCGCTGCGCTGACGCCTTCTCGCGACCACGGCGATACCGATGAAAGGCCTCTCAAGAAACACCACCCAAGTGATTGATTTGTAATCATGGGCTCAAACGGGTTGTTCGGAGATAACGAGTTTCATGCCCATTTTTTC
>JGI24146J20443_1002083_pt1 | contig 11364 bp, 10 predicted proteins | sample BarGraIncub1131A_FD_20443 | JGI IMG/M metagenome (IMG submission 20443) | reverse complement strand
TCGGATGGCGGCTGTTCCGTTCATCACTTCAGAGTCGGAAAAACAAGCCTGAAGGCGGGTCCATTCAGTATGTCCCATTTCATCACCTTCAAGTAGTAGTTTTTTGGGGGCTTTAATTTCCCTTTTTTTCAGGATTTCAGGTATCTGCTCCGGTTTGCGTATGTAATGTATATGTTCACCTTTCAACCCAACTGGGCGTTTCACAAAAATCAATGCATCTCCTTCGACCGGAATGTAGTAATATCCACTAAAGATGCTGCCATTGGCATATAAAATATTGACAGATGTTGATAGGAGACAGGCGTCCACTTTCTCCAGGACGAGTTGTTCCCGAATTTTTGTCAGTCTCAGATTGTATTCTTGATTCATAAATGCTTAATATTACACAAATAACGGAATTTATAATCGATTTTGAAAATTTGCTGAACTTGATTTTCAGAGAAAGTACTAGTTTTCTATTTAAAGACAAAAAGGCCTCTCCGTATTGTGGAGAAGCCTTTCCTGTTTGCCTTAAATGTGAACTTAAATGAAAAACTTAACTAATCAATAAGGCATGACATAATGACAAAAAGTAAGAATTAAATGAAAGGATTGTTCTCTTTTTCACGTTTAATCGTTGTGGAAGGTCCATGTCCGCAATAGACTACAGTGCTTTCCGGAAGGGTCATTAGCTTATTTTGTATCCCTTCAATCAACGATTGGTAATTACCACCCTGCAAATCGGTCCTTCCTATGCTGTTTTCAAACAAAACGTCTCCGACAAAGACGATATTGTTGCCGGCATTGTACAATACGATACTTCCAGGAGAATGTCCTGGAACCTGAAAGACTTCAAAAATGTCCTTACCAAGCATTAGTTTGTCACCTTCCTGAATGTAGTTTCCTAGTGAAGATGTATCGTGTCTGAGTTTAAGTCCAAACATCCTGGACTGTTCTTCCAGACCTTTCAACCAAAATTCATCCTCTCGATTTGCTGAAGCTTTTACTTGGTAGGTTTTTTCGATAAAGGCATTTCCTAAAACGTGATCTATATGCAAGTGGGTATTTACCAACAATTTAACATTTAAAGAATTAGACTCTATGAAATCTTTCAGTTTATTTTCCTCATTAGCGCTGTAACAACCCGGATCAATAATTAAGGCGTCTTTTTCATCGTTGTATACAACATAGGTGTTTTCCTGAAAAGGATTGAATGTGAATTGCTGTATTTGCATGATTATTAGTGTTATACGAGTGGAAGATAAACTACTTTTTTGGTATCAAAGTATTCTTCTTTAAAATGATCCTTCAGATTAATCAGGACAACCTTGTTTTTAAAACTGGAAACTTCGTGACCCAAGTCACCCCCTTTCAGGCAAATAAGTCCATTGTTCATGGAGTTGATTTGCTCTTTTTTGATATTTTTCTTACAAAGACGCACCAAATCGGGAAAAGGCATCACAGCACGGCTCACTACGAAGTCGAACAACATTTTTTCTTCTTCAACGTGGCAATGTCTGATACTGATATTCTGAAGTCCGATGGCTTTAGAAACTTCACTGGCCACAATCAACTTTTTATTGATGCTGTCCACCAGGTGAAAATGAACATTGGGAAATAGGATGGCCAGTGGAATGGCAGGAAAGCCGCCTCCTGTTCCTACATCCATAATGCTAGTTCCATCCTTGAATTTTAAAAGTTTTGTTATACCCAGCGAATGCAGGACGTGGTGTTCATATAGGTTTTCAATATCCTTTCTTGAAATGACATTAATTTTGCTGTTCCAATCTGCATACAGATCGTAAAGGGCAGCATACTGCTCTTTTTGACCTGTACTGAGCTCGGGAAAATAGTGTTCGATACAGTTCATATAGTTGTAAGCGTTTTTTAAAGAATAAGTGGCACAAGTGGATTGCCTGGGATCATGAACCCTGATATATCCTGATAACTGAGCTGAATCTCAATCGTTCCAAGAGCATAACCTGCAATGTCATATTCATTGTAGGTATATGTGATACCCTCTTTATTAACGTAGAAATTTTTGTTCAGTTCAATATCGGCGACGTCGAAAAAGCCGATTTCTTCCAGATCTTTCGCCTTCTGAACATTGTTTTTCTGCATAAGTCTTTTTACAATCAGATCAACAATTTTTGGACGAGATTCCTCAGTAAAAAGGTCGTCTTCCGTTATACGGTCACCGGTTTTTAAATTGATGACGGTGTTGACAAAGTTTCTTCCACCATGAGCACCTCCGGTAAACTGATCGGTTTCGACCGTGTATGACAAGATATTTTCAGAATTATTCCTGATGGACATTTTTTCGTTTTTCCACCATTTATCTTCTGACTGAATTTCTTCGTCTTCTACATCACTGTTATTTGATGTAAAATCCTCCGAGCTTTCATAAAATTTGATGTATCCCTTAATGTAGGTATCCATGGCAATTTTCGGATTGACAATATCTTTGTTTATATCCGGAAAAAAGTCAGCGAGAACAGTTTTCCTTATTTTATTAAGGACAGGAACATTACTAAAAGTGTCTGGAAATTGCATGTTGAGTGAAATATTCATGAGGGGATTTTTCGCATCACCTTTCAAGTGACGGGATTCTTTCATCTCATAAGTCTTAAAAGTAACCTGTGCTTCTTCTTCAACACTTTTTTTCTTGCATGAAAAGATTAAAATTGCAATCAATGGCAGAGCTGAGAATAAAATAAGTTTTCGTGTCATGGTTTGTTGGTATAAATCTTAAAAAAATAAAAATAACCACACCGTTTTAAGGTTTTAAGTTACATTTGCATTATACGGTTGGCCAAGAAATAGAATCCAATCAAATTATTTACAAATATACATGATTTTGTGAAAAAACGCGTAATAAACACAGTACTATATACCATTACTTTACTGATTTTCTTTTTCGGAAATTCAGTAAATGTAATTCATTTTTGTTGCGATGTTTGTAGGGTACAAGGTGCGCAAGTCTTTACACAAGGTGTTTGTCACGAATTTGAGAGTACAGATGTAGCAACCTTTTCTGATATAACTAATTCTGAAATGCACAATGGATTGTATTCTTGTTTTGGGCAAGATGGTCGATTCCCATTTCATTTGACAGATGAACATGAAGAGTGTTCGATCAATCGAATATCCATAATCATGGATAATTTTCAGTCACTTAAATTGACCTTTCTGTTGTTTCTAACAGCTATAATGTTTTCAGGTTTTTTCTTGAAAGACCTTTTTACTAAAAAAAATAATTCTGCTTTTTCCCATATCCAACCATATATTATTCCATTGACAGGTCGTCAATTGCTGAATAAAATGTGTATATTAAGAAATTGATAATTCCTTCTGTTTCCGCTTTCTGTGACTCTAAAAACGGACAAGCTGTTCAATCAAAAATAATTGACCAAACATTTTACTATTGCTTGATTTACAGCAGGAAGACATGGCTTTTTATTAAAAATCCATCGCCTGAATGTTACATACTTATACCTTTTAATTATTCATAGTATGATAGAACGAATTATACAATTTTCAATAAAAAATAAATTTATAGTCGGGTTGTTTGTGGTTGCCCTGATCGGTTGGGGAATCTATTCGCTAACCCAGTTGCCTATTGATGCCATTCCCGACATCACCAACAATCAAGTGCAAGTGATCTCTGTAGCGCCCTCCCTGGCTACTCAGGAGGTAGAAAGTTTTATTACAGCACCCATCGAAGTCGCTGTAGCCAATATTCCTCACATTATTGAACTTCGTTCTATTTCGCGACTCGGCTTATCGGTTGTGACTGTAGTTTTTGAGGAAGATGTTGATGTCTATTGGGCCAGACAGCAATTAACCGAACGGTTAAAAGAAGCGGAGGAGTCCATACCGGAGGGTTTAGCCAAAATAGAACTAGCGCCTATTTCTTCTGGTTTGGGGGAGATTTATCAATACCAACTCGCTATAGATAAAAAACATACAGGTCAATATTCCCCTATGGAACTACGCACCTTGCAGGATTGGGTCGTACGCCGTGAAATGCTTGGTACGCCTGGTGTTGCTGATATCAACAGTTACGGAGGGTTTGTGAAGCAATACGAGATCGCCGTCAATCCGGAAAGACTCAGAAGCATGAACCTAACGCTTAATGATATTTTTCAAGCATTGGAAAACAACAACGAAAATACGGGAAGTGCCTATCTGGAAAAAAATCCAACCGCCTATTTTATTCGTGGTATCGGTTTGGTGAAATCATTGGAAGATGTGCAAAAGATGGTTGTTAAAAATAGTACATCGGGAATACCTATCTTAATTCGGGATGTAGCAACCGTTCAATTTGGAAGTGCAATTCGTTATGGTGCCTTGGTAGTCGATACTACAGAAGCAGTCGGAGGTGTCGTTATGATGTTAAAAGGGGCTAATGCTCATGAGGTGATCGATGATGTTGAAACCCGTATTGAATCCATTCAGAAATCATTGCCTGAAGGCGTCACAATCGAACCTTTCCTAAACAGGTCTGACCTGGTAGGACGCGCCATCGGTACTGTTTCCAGAAACTTGGTTGAAGGCGCCCTCATCGTGATCTTTATTCTGGTTTTGTTGCTTGGTGACATGCGTGCAGGACTCATTGTGGCATCGGTTATTCCTTTATCCATGCTTTTTGCCATTTCGCTGATGAATGTTTTTGGCGTTTCCGGAAACCTAATGAGTCTGGGAGCCATCGATTTTGGATTGATTGTAGATGGGGCAGTAATCATAGTTGAAAGCGTTGTGCACCATATAAGTAAAAGCAAAGACACCGGAGTGACCAGGCTTTCTCAGCAACAAATGGACAGGACTGTCTTTGAATCGGCCAAACGTATGATGAGTTCGGCCACCTTTGGACAGTTCATTATTTTGATGGTGTATTTACCCATTATTGCTCTGGTTGGTGTTGAAGGTAAGATGTTCCGCCCAATGGCCCAGGTCGTTATTTTTGCCTTACTGGGTGCAGCCATTCTTTCTTTGACCTATGTCCCAATGGCTTCTGCCTTGTTTCTGAATAAGAACACATCCAAAAAAATTACGATTTCAGACAAGATTATGGCCTTTTGTCAAAGAAAATTTGAACCGATTATTGGTTTTGCCCTTAGACGTAAAATGTTGGTTACCTTATCTACCATCGTGTTGTTTATTTTCAGCTTGTTTATTTTTGGCCGGTTGGGTGGAGAATTTATGCCTCAACTTGAAGAAGGAGACCTTGCGGCCGGTGTGATGACGTTGCAGGGTGGATCTTTAACCAATACCATTGAGTCTGTTAAAAAAGCCAATAGTATTTTATTGGAAAACTTTCCGGAAATCAAACACACAGTTTGTAAAGTGGGAACCAGTGAAATTCCGACCGACCCGACACCAATGGAAACCGGTGATTACATTATAACCCTCAAGGATAAAAGTGAATGGACATCGGCCAAAACACGCGAAGAGCTGGTTTCAAAGATGGAGGAGAAGCTTGCTGTCATTGCAGGTGTAAAATTTGAATTCCAACAACCCATCCAAATGCGTTCCAATGAATTGCTTTCAGGTTCCAAGCAGGATATTGCCATAAAAATATTCGGAGACGACTTGAATACGTTATCAGAAAAAGGGATTGAAGTAGAAAAAATCATTCAGAAAATTGCAGGTGTTGAAGATATTAATGTGGAAAAGGTAACCGGACTGGCACAGATTCAGGTGGAATACTTTCGCGATCGCCTGGCCCAATACGGCTTGACTATTAAAGATGTAAATAATGTATTACGGACTGCCTTTGCAGGAAGTGAAGCCGGTACAGTCTATGATGAGGAAAAGCGTTTTGCTTTGGTCGTTCGTTTGGATAAAGATTATCGTCAAAGTCTGGATGATGTGAAAGGACTATTTGTTCCGCTGCCGAACGGAGGACAAATTCCTTTTGAACAAATAGCCGACATTCAGATCAAGTCAGGCCCGGCACAGGTTTCCCGGGAAAATACCAAACGTCGTATTACCATAGGATTCAATGTACGAAAACGTGATGTTCAGACAGTTATTAAAGAAGTCAGCGAACAAATTGATGCCAAAGTGAGTTTGCCTACAGGATATTATTTTTCCTATGGCGGTCAGTTCCAAAATCTGGAGGCTGCAAAAAATCGTTTGGCTGTAGCCGTACCCGTTGCATTACTAATGATCTTTGTGTTGCTTTACTTTACTTTTCATTCTTTGAAGGAGTCTTTATTGATCTTTACAGCAGTCCCCATGTCAGCGATAGGCGGAATATTTGCTTTGTGGATGCGTGGCATGGATTTTTCCATATCCGCTGGTGTTGGTTTCATAGCCTTGTTTGGTGTTGCAGTGCTCAATGGTATAGTGCTGATTGCCGAATTCAACAGGTTGGAAAAACAAGGTATCACTGATGTGGTTGAGCGTGTTCTTAAGGGTTTGCGTACCCGTTTGCGCCCTGTCCTCATCACTGCATCTGTGGCCTCTCTTGGGTTCTTACCTATGGCTTTATCTACCTCTTCGGGAGCAGAAGTTCAAAAACCATTGGCTACTGTAGTCATTGGTGGTCTGATCTCAGCCACCATCCTTACGATGGTCATTTTACCTGTTTTCTACCTCTTTTTTGCAACACATAGTTTCCGTTTTAGAAGGAGAAGAAAAATCCCAAAAGGTCTGATGCTTTTACTTCTTTTTGGCTTGTCCTTTTCATTTGCTCAAGCCCAGCAAAAGAAAGTCATAGATTTGAAGCATGCCATTCAGTTTGCTTTAGACAGCAATATGGCAGTGCGTTCCTCTGTTTATTCAGTCGAAGCACAAAAAGCATTGAAAGGTGCCTCCTGGGATATTCCTAAAACAACTTTTGAAGCTGAATATGGTCAGGTCAATTCCAATACCAGAGATAATAATTTGTCCGTGAATCAGTCGTTTGCTTTTCCAACCGTCTATATTTACTTACAGAAACTGGCAGGCGCAAATGTAAAAAGCAGCGAATGGCAACTTAAGACCTCCCAGCTTGAAATAGCCACCCAAGTAAAACAAAGCTATTGGCAGCTTGCTTATCTGAAATCAAAACAAAAACTTTTGATTTACCAGGATAGTCTGTATACTGGTTTTTACAGAGCAGCCGAATTACGTGCAAACATCGGTGAAACCAATCGACTGGAAATGATAACAGCCCGTTCCCAAAAGATGGAGACCAAAAACCTGATGATGCAGGTTGAATCAGATCTGAATAATTGCACCCGAAAGTTGCAAAACCTTCTTAATAGTGAATTTGTTCCATGTCCCTCTGATACCGTATTACGAAGGGCTGAATTCAATCCGGAAATAGATACGATTTTGACGAGCGAAAATCCTTCAATGGGTTATATGCAACAGCAAGTTGAAGTATCCCGGTACGAAAAAGAGGTAGAGCGAAGCAAAATGATGCCGGACTTGAGTATAGGTTATTTTACACAAACCATGATTGGTGCAACCAATCCGGATGGAACTCGTAATTATGGTCCCGGAGATCGCTTCAGTGGCATTCAGGCTGGAATAGCCCTGCCCATCTGGTCAAAACCATTTACGGCCAGAATCAAAGCAGCCAAATGGAAAGAACGCGCTGTTCAGTCCGATGCAGAATATTATTCAAAGGCACTATCCAGTCAGTATAAATCCTTGCTTGCCGAATATCAAAAGTATTCGAACAGTCTGGACTATTACGAAAAACAGGCTGTTCCTGAGGCGAACCTAATTATAGATCAGACCCTTAGCAGCTATCGGGCAGGAGCGATGGACTATCTGGATTATGTTCAGAATCTTGGACGCGCGCTAAAAATTATGCAAGATCATTTGGAAGCCTTGTATAGCTACAATCAAACACTCATTTCCATCGAATATATCAAAGGTCAAATCAATTAAATCAAAAAATATGTCAAAATATAGAATTATTCAAACTGCTGTCTTTTCCATCCTTCTTTTATTAATGGCTTCCTGCAACAGTGGAAAAAAGGCCGATTTAGTAGCAGAAGAGGTGTTACCCGAAAATATTGTTGAGCTCAGAGCCGATCAGGGTAAACTTGCAAATATCCAGATGGGGCATATCGAGCTTCGTGCACTCAATAATACATTAAAAGTGAATGGCATAGTTTCTGTTCCACCTCAAAATTTAGCTACAGTCTGTATGCCTATGGGTGGATTTGTGAAAAAGGCGTTCCTAATGCCAGGTAATTCTGTTCGCAAAGGTCAAAAACTGGCCATTCTTGAAAATCAGGATTTTATTGACATTCAGCAGAATTACCTCGAAGTTAAAAATAAACTTGAATATGCTACGGCAGAATATACCAGACACAACGAACTTTACAAGGAAGATGTTTATTCTCAGAAAAACGTACAACAAGTTACGGCAGATTACAAGACACTTAAAGCGCAGGCAAAGGCATTGGAACAAAAATTAATGATGATTGGTATAAATCCAGGCAGTTTAAATGAAAACAACATAAGCCGTTCATTGTCAGTTGTTTCACCTATCTCTGGTTTTGTGAAAGCAGTGAATATCAATGTTGGAAAATTCGTTCAATCCTCTGATGTGCTTTTTGAAATTGAAAGTAGGGACAAACTGCTATTGGAACTGACCCTTTTTGAAAAAGATGCAGATCAAGTATCCATTGGTCAAGCCATTAAGTTTTTTATAAACAATGAAACAGAAGAACATCAGGCTGTTATATACCAAACGGGTAAATCTATTAATGCAGACAAGACGTATAAAGTGTATGCTACTGTAAAAACAGATTGTAAAAAAATCATGCCTGGTATGTATGTCAATGCCGTCATCGAAACTTCTGGCAAAAAGGTAAACGCTTTACCCACAGAGTCCATAGTCAGTTTTGAGGATAAGGATTATATTTTTGTTTTCAGCAAAAATAAAACGGAAAGCGGTAAGCCTTTCACAGAATACCGCATGGTTGAAGTCAAAAAAGGTTTATCCACAGATGGTTTTACTGAGGTTATTTTACCGACTGATTTTGATATAATGAGTACCTCCGTTGTTTTAAAAGGGGCATATAATTTACTTGCTGCAAAGAAAAATGCAGGTGAGATGGCTTGTTGATAAATTATTCTTTTTAAAGTTGTAATTTTGCAGTTACAATAGTGGAATGAATTAAGATGGAATTTACAAATTGGGGAATTATCGACTATGCGGATGCATGGGAAAAGCAGAAAGTCTTGTTTAATGAGCGAGTACAAGCTAAAACTTATAGGAATGACCTTCCCGATATTGCAGTCTTCTGTGAACATCCTCCTGTCTTTACACTTGGTAAAAGTGGAGATCAGGAAAACCTTCTTGCCAGTAACCAATTATTGAAAGACAAGGGCGTTTCCTTTTTCAAAACAGACAGGGGTGGGGATATTACCTACCATGGACCAGGTCAAATAGTATCCTATCCCATCTTTGACCTGGAACATTTTAATATAGGATTGCGTCAGTACATTCACTATTTGGAAGATGCTGTTATTCTTTTCCTTTTAGATTTTGGTGTGAAAGGTCAAAGACTGGAAGGAGCAACAGGTGTCTGGCTCGATGTTGAAGTTCCTGGTAAGACCCGTAAAATTTGCGCCATAGGTGTCAAGTGCAGTCGATTCGTTACAATGCATGGTCTCGCATTGAACATTAATACGGACTTGACCTATTATAACTTTATCAATCCCTGTGGCTTTATAGATAAAGGTGTCACTTCCCTGGAAAGAGAGATCGGTAAGAAGCAAGATATGGATTTTTGCAGGGCCATTTTGTTTAAAAAACTGCTTCAGGTATTCGAGACTTAATACATAGGGCTTTTCGTACTGAACATTATTTTTTAAAAATTGTTTTCTTTATACATTTGTTATGGTAGATATGAATACTATTTCTTTTGATATTTCTGAGTCTCTGGCCATAGCCAGATTGGTCTATTCCTTGTTGATTTCTGATGAAACAATTGGCCCTCAGGAATCGGATTTTTTTGAACAGCTGCTTCAAAATTTGAATATAAAACCTGCTGAATTTGAATCCAGTTTATCTGAGACAATAGAAAATGCATATAAAATTGTAAAAGTGATGCCTTCGGTTAAACGAAGAGAATGTGGGCGATTTCTAAGAATGGCTGTTAATGCCGATCATAGTGTTGAACTTTCAGAATTATCCAGGTTGAATGAAATTCTTGATAAAGCTTTCATATTAAGGCCAGATAAGAAAACCAATAAAAAAACGGATGAAGGTTTTTCCTGATACTAATTTTAATTTAATAAGCCGTAAAGCACTATTCCCATGATTAAAAAATTAGCTCTTTATTTTACTTTAGTCTTATTGGTCGGATGTTCGACTGTTCCTTTAACAGGAAGAAGGCAATTGTTACTTGTTTCTGACGCTGAAGTTCTTGCGTTGAGTGATTCTAGTTATCATACTTATATGGCAACAGCTGTTAAGTCTGCTAAAACTACAGAAAATGCCCGTGTCACTCGTGTCGGAAAGAAACTTGTTACTGCCGTGGAGTCCTATCTTAGGCAACAAGGCTTATCTGCTCAAATTAATGGGTATACTTGGTCATTTAATTTGATTAAAGATACCTCGGTCAATGCTTTTTGCATGCCTGGCGGAAAGATCGTCGTTTATGAAGGAATTCTACCAGTTACCTTGGACGATGCCGGTCTTGCTGTGGTGCTTGGTCATGAAATAGCCCATGCTGTTGCTAAGCACTCCAGTGAACGAATGAGTCAGCAACTTATAACCAATTACGGTGCTACAACCTTAAGTGCTTTAATGAGTACAAAATCCGCTTCGACTCAAAAGATTGCCATGACCGTTTTTGGATTAGGAGCTGAAATGGGGGTAGCTTTACCATACTCACGTAAACAGGAATATGAAGCAGACCGACTTGGACTCATTTTTATGGCTATGGCAGGATATGATCCTGCACTATCAATCTCTTTTTGGCAAAGAATGTCAGCATTAAGCGGAAAGTCCTCCATGCCTGAATTCCTAAGTACACACCCATCAGACGTAAAACGTATTGCCAACTTGAAAACTTTGCTGCCCGAAGCACAGACATTTTATAAAAAATAGTAGTTATATATGGAATATTCTTGCTTAGATTGTCAACTTAAGACAACCTAAGCAAAAAAGTATTTAACATCGGTTTACGTGCCAGATTATCCCTGATTGATATATAGTGGATCGTTCCTAAAAAAAGATTCACCTCTAAAATCCATCCTTTGAGGTCTTTGTTAAACCAATCCAAAAAACTTTGTAAAATACTTGTAGAAATATTTGGAGTGTATGTATAATCCTACTACTTTTGCACCCGCTTTCCAAACGAAGGAAACCCATAGCGATGCGGGTTTATAAGTGGATAGCAAATGTAATCGTTCTTTGAAAAAATT
>JGI24146J20443_1002070_pt1 | contig 11409 bp, 9 predicted proteins | sample BarGraIncub1131A_FD_20443 | JGI IMG/M metagenome (IMG submission 20443) | reverse complement strand
AAACACGCTGTTGAGAGCCAGCAGCCCGGTCTTGAGACTGAGCCACTCCACTCCGAACACGAGCAGATAGTAGATCACGAGACCCTGAGCCAGTTGCAGTGCACGCGTGTTCGAGATGAGTCTCAGGACAGCGTAGAAGAGAAAGGATGTCAGGGCGACGTCGATGACGATGGAAATGCCTCGTCCTGGCGTAAGATTCATGAACAGGTCAGCAAAAAACCTCTGCAGGAAAACCATATCACCTCTCAGCAATAGCGATCATGCGCTTGGACTCAGGTCCAAACCGTGATCCATCATAGTCACCACACCAGCGTTCGGACCGCAGCCCCGCCGCTTCAAGCAGTGCTGCCAGCTCAGCCACAGTATACATACGCAGTACACGACGGGACTCGCAACGCTCTCCCCCGCTGAGTACGACGCGTCTTGTGGAAACAGTGCCATCCGTCGCGTCGAATCGACGCTTCTCGAAGACAAGTCCCTGCTCATTTTCATGCCATTCTTCGGGCACGAAGTGCTTCACGATATAGTCACGGTTCTCAACGTCTACGACCACATACCCGCCCCGCCTCGTGTGCTCCGCGATTCTCTGAAGTATCTGCAGGTCACCGACCTCACCGTAGTAGCCGAATGAACTCCAGAGAGAGATTGTCAAATCTGCTCTCACGTCGAGCTTCATGACACGACTGTCCACTGCATGGAACTCGGCCTTCAACCCCAGCTGCGCAGTACGCTCTCGACATGCAGCGATGTAGTCTGCATTCCTGTCCACGCCCGTCACCCTGAAGCCGAGTCTCGCAAACTCGATGCTATGTCGTCCAACGCCGCATCCAACATCGAGAACGGCGGCTCCCGGGAGTACTGCGCACAGCCTCAGGAGTTGCTGCACCTGATACCTTGTTCTGGCCGGGTCTACCGTATCCAGAAAGAGGCGCCTGTATGTATCGTCAAAGTACTCCTGTGTCCAGTCGGCGGTCATCATGTGCCATAAATACTAAGGCATCAGGGCCAAAATGCAACATGAAAGCAGCTCTTGGACTTGTCTTCACTCAGCTCTTGCTTGACAGTGGCGCCCATACCCATAGCATGTTGGCATGAGAACTTGGCGATGCATTATGTCCGGCATCGGCACTCCGTACGAGAACATGGCCACAGACGAGGCACTGTTTGACGCTGCTTGCACGTCGGACATTCCGGTCCTCCGTTTCTATGGGTGGACGCCTGCCACCGCATCCCTCGGCTTCGCTCAGCGAGCTTCAGAAGCTCTGGACTTCGCCGAAATGGACAGGAGGCACGTTGCGTGGGTGCGACGCCCTACGGGAGGCAGAGCGGTGCTCCACGACATGGAAGTTACCTACTCGGTGTCCATCCCACAGTCGGATCCTCTCTATGCTCTGGGGCTGGAAACATCGTATGAGTGGATATGTGGGCCAATTGTCGCGGCTCTCCTGGCTGTTGGAGTATCGGCCGCCCTTGCTCCGCATGGCTCCAGCGGCTTTGTGTCCGCCTCGTGCTTCACCACGCCGGGGACCACCGACATCGTCGCTGGTCACAAAAAAATCGTCGGCTCGGCACAGATGCGAACGCGTGACGGTTTCCTCCAGCACGGCTCAGTCATCCTGAAGAATGATCTGGAGAAGCTCTTTTCGGTAATCCGGACATCCCAGCCAAACGTGCATGATGCCGCACGGCGGGCCGCTCATCTTATGACCAGCGTCAGCGACGAGGCACACCAAGCCATCTCATTCAGCGAAATGGTCGGTGCACTCGTTGCAGCCTTTTCAGCTGCCGAAGGCGTCCATCTCATTCCCGATTCTCTTACTGCGCGAGAGGCACTCAACGCCGCCGGTATTGTCGCTCGGAAATACGGCCGAGAAGACTGGAACGCTTTAAGATGAGAGGAATCATGGTATAGTTCTATGATTGTTATCTGAGTCGTCTGTCCACAGAGGCAGACTCGACCGAGGAGTGACAGGATGGGAAAAGAAAGCAGGATCAGACAGGAACGCAAAACGGAACTCGTCGAGAAGCCGGAGACATATCACAAGGATCGATTTCCCGTTGTCATACGAGTCATTGCCATCGTACTCATCGTAGCGCTCGCCACGTGGGGCTCCTTCTTTGCAGTCAAGAGCACTACCGGAACGATAGCATACCAAGTCGGCACCGGTAAAGTCCTTCAGTCCGATATCACGGCGCGCGTCCAGAATTATATAGATATGTATAAACAATACGGGATGGATCTGACGACTGCAGCGAATGCCAGCACACTCAAGTCCGTTCGCAAGAACGTCATAGAAAGCTCGATCGAGCAGGAGCTGTTCATCCAATATGCCAAATCCAAGGGCAAAAAAATCGACCAGGCCAACTTGAAGACCGCTCTCGACAAGGAAGTCGAGAATGCCGTCACACAGTCCCAGCAGCAGTTTGGAACGGACACTCAGGGATTTACTAACGCCGTCATAGCTCAGTATGGCTCGATGGACAAGTTCAAAGCCACGCTGCGCACCCAGATTCAGCCGTTTGTCGAACGGCAGCAACTTGCTGACGCGGTGACTGCAGAGGTCAACACCAGCGTCATCGTCTCGGACGCGGACATCAGGACCTACTTCGCCTCTCAGGGACGTGTCAACGCCGATCATCTCCTCATCATTGTAGACGCTGACAAAGACTCTTCCTCGACAATCGGTGCGAAGAAGAAGGTCGCTCAGGCCATCTATGACGAGGTCGTGAAACAGAAGGCTGAAAATGCCACGTTCGATTTCGCCAAGTACGCGCAGGAAAAGGCAGCTGAACTGAACAAGAAGACCGCGGGATATGCTCAGTACGAGACCCTGGGCTTCTTTACCGCAGGACAGATGGACAAGAAATTCGAGACTGCCGCCTTTGCCGCCAAGACTGGCGACATCGTCGGACCCATCCAGACCGACTTTGGCTTCCATATCATTCACAAGATAGGGCAAGAACCTGTCAGCACAATCTACGATACAGCCGAGACCGTGAAAGCCGCACACATCGTCCTCAGCTTCGGAACCGGAGACCAAACAACTGGAGCAAAGGCTGCCAAGACCCTAGCAAACAAGGTGTATGCAGAGCTCCAGAAGGGCTTGTCGTTCAAGGCCGCGATCACGAAGTATTCCACGGATGCCGATGCCAAGACGGGAGGAATCCTGGACTATTTCTCGAGCGTGGGCGATGCGACCCGCTTCAACGCCGTCAAGAGTCTAAAAACCAGTCAGTACTCAAAACCCTTCGTCGATGGTTCTTCCTATGAGATCGTTCAGCTTCTGGACCGAAAGCCGTTCGTGAAAGCAAACCTGAGTGACAAGGCGACGTATGATAAGGTCAAGACCGCTCTGGAAGATGAGCGCAAGGCGGATGCAAAAACCGCACTGGTGACCAAACTCAAGGAGCAATTCCTGGTCCGCGAGGGTCAGTGGTCGCGTATCACCCGATGGTATAGCCGTGGTATCGGCAAGGTGCTCGGAGCAATTGGAGGTTGGGTCGTGAAAGCTACCGGCAAGGGAACGACGACTCCGGCACCGGCGGTCGTGCCAAGCACTCCATCACAGCAGTAGCTATGCTTACGAAAGGCGGCACCGATTCGTCCAGAAAGCCCACAGTCCAGGCGCGCCTGACGGCCTTCATCATTGTGGCTTCGCTTCTCCTGGTCGCCCTCGTGGCGACAATCGTTGCCGTCCCGGTAGCAGGTTCACGCAACGTCGTCTTCTACGCCAATAGCAAACCTGTTACTGAGGAACATGTCTCGGCGATGATTGTCGACCTGCCGTTCGACGCGACCAGCGACCACTACAAGGTACGAGTGGATCTCGCGGACCCGTCAGACCCAAAGACGCAGTATCTTGTTTCAGAGTTGAAGACGGAAGCCATTCAACGACTCATTGTCATGCACGCTCAATCCGACGAGGCTCTGCGACTGGGAATCATCGCGAGTCCAGCGGCCATCGACACTGCCGTAGAGGCCTATGTGAACGACCACGCCTCACCAGACGACACGACCGAGATCGAGAGACTGCGGTCCCCGGATATGCGCTCGTACATCCAGCTCTGGGCTACTTCGAAAGCCAATGAAGAGAGCCTGACAAAGGATACCTCGGTGTCGTCAGACGAAGTGCGCGAGTACTTTGCTACATGGGGTTGGAACTATACGGACGCGGCAGGACGCCAGCTGACCTTCGAGCAGGCAAGCGCAAGGCTTGCGAAAGATGCTCTGGCGAACAAGAAGTTCCAGCTGATCCTTGAAAATCGGGCGCAGTTTCTCAGGAAGGAGAGCAGTCTTGTGAGCGGTGATACACGCTACAAGCAGTTCATGAGGTGGTGGGACATCATGTTTGACATCCAGGTCCCGGATTCACTTGAACTACTGCAGGTGGACACAGGCTCATGACACGCCCACGAAAAGAGGCTCCGGCTGGTTCGATCACCCCGGAAAACCCCAAGAATACTAGCCCAAAGACAAGCCGTCCGCCTCGCAGCAGACGCTCCAGAGCGGACACCCGCCAGAACAGTTCTCAGACTGAGCCCGCACTGACCAAGTACAACGAACTACTTCAGGACATCCAGGATGAAACCAGCTTCTTCCTTCCTGTGGATGCGCTCAGCGCAGGCACGCACAGATACCTCTATCATCTGGGAGACTTCTCGGCCGCAAACGCTGCGCAGATGCAGCGGTTTCTCGACGACAAACGTGAAGTGCTTGCAAAACTCGAACAAGGAAAGCTCAGCAACAGCGAGCACCGCTCAGCGCTCCTCCTTCGGTCCTACATGGACAGCTTGTCCGTCCTGATTGGAGCCGGATACTTCGGGGACACTCTCTGGCAGCTGCGAAACACTCGACGGGGCCTCTATCAGTTGCTGTATATGACAGAGATCCCCGCGTACGTCCGTGGGAAGGCCCTCGTTCGCCGGCTCGAGGAACTGTCGACACCCCCGACTGCGCCTGCGGAACAAATCCAGCTGCGTTCAGGCTCTCACCAGGAATTGGCTCTTGAGGAATCGCACATCATTGACCAGTATCTCCTCTTCGCGGAAGACAGGGCCAGTCGCTTCGATGACAAGCAGGCTATAGCGGAGCGCATCCTCAAGGCACGCCAGTACATGAGCAGACTGGAGCCGCGGGTGGCTCACTCCACCAATACGGGCGATTCCACCCGGGATCCAGTCCTCTCTATCCTGCTACCTTCACTCGACGAGGCAGGCACAAAGGAAGCACAGGAGCACCTGGAACGTGAGACGGAGGCGTTGAAGCGTCAATTGAGCGAGACAGCCGTCCAGCTTGATGCCTCCAGAAGCACCGACGAGGTTGTCAATGACGTTCTCCGGGCTTCTCTCGCACGGCGCCTGGATCAAGCAACCATCGACGACTGGATGAACAGGGATTTTTCCCGCCTCCACTCGTTTTTCCCCGGTTACAGACTCAAGTCCGTACCCGTATTGGGGAACGAGCTGGGGACTCGTCCAGCATATGATGATCCAGAAGCGGTTGCCCTGAAGGGCGCCTCGCTCGACCACCGACAGACCGTCTGTCCGATCGTGTCTTCCCGTCGCTGGCTTTCGCCCGAGATTGCTCTCATGATGACCTATTTCCCTGGCAAAGCCTACGTCCAGACCGCAATCAGCAGCTGGGACCCATGTCTGGCATTTCACGTTCAGCGAGAGGCATTCATCACGGCACTTTCCCTGTTCGAGCTGCAGAACATAGCCAACCTCGACGGTATGCTGACACCACAGAACAGTCTGCTTACGACGCTCCAACTCCTCATCGAGGACGCGGCAGCTGCGCTCGATATCGAGATCCTTCAGAACAGGCTAACCCATCATGATGCCTGCTCGTTCCTCCAGGAACGCGTCCCGTTGCCTCCCGATCTTGCATCCTCGTTCTCATCGATTGCCACATTCGATTTTGGAGTCTCTCTCGCCCGGTTCATGTTCCGCACTCGCTTCCGCGAAATGCGCAGAATCTCCCGGACCAGCAACAAGAAAGTCTCCTGGGCCTCGTTCTACCAGAATATCTTCGAGCAGGGTACGTTCGACCCCGCTCAGCTCAAGAATTCATGAGCGGTGAGCCTCAGCCCACGACGGCCAGCGCCGGCCGTCCTCTGTTCCTTGCCATCGCTGGCAACATCGGCGTCGGAAAGTCCACGCTGACCCGGCATCTGGCCGACAAGTGGGGGCTTACTCTACTCCCTGAGCCGGTCAAACAGAACCCTTTCCTCAAGCTCTACTACGATGATCCCAAGCGATGGGGAATGCAGTCCCAACTCTTCTTCCTCACGCAACGAGTGACACTCTTCAAGGAAGCCGGCGCCTTGAATCATGCCAAGATCGTGGACCGCACTCTGTATGAAGACGCAGAGATATTCGCCCGTACAGCGCTCTCCCACGTCGAATACCAGATCTATCTGCAACTGTACGAGTACCTGTTGGAGAACCTCCCGGTACCCGACCTCGTTGTCTATCTCCGTGCATCCACAAGAATACTCTCACGACGCATACAGTCGCGGGGGCGTTCATTTGAGAAATCCCTACCCTCTTCCTACCTTCGGAAACTCAACGAACGCTATGATGCATGGGCAAGCTCGTTTCTGCGCGCCCCCCTGATCGCCATCGATACAGACGACCTTGATCTGTTCAGCCTCTTCGGCGAGTATGAGAGGGTTACCGACCGCATTGCTGAAGCGCTTCTGCAGAAAGGACTGACATGGCAGCACACGACTACGATACCCAGGCATTCCTGAGCATCCTCCCCGAACCTCTACAGGAGGCACTCGAGCGGATCGACCGATTCGACGAGCTCGTCGAGGTCGTGCTGGACCTCGGACGTGTCCCTGAAGCTCGGTTCGAATTCGACTTCGTTCCCCTTAGCGAGAGCAGGGTGACGAAGGGGGACATCGACGCAATCGTTCGAAAAGTTGGAGAATTCGACCGCGACAACCGCGGCGGAATCGAGCAGACGCTGCATCGCATTTCCGCCATCCGGAACAGGCACAACGACGTGGTCGGACTGACGTGCCGGGTCGGGCGCGCCCTGTACGGCAAGATCGAGATCATCGAAGACCTCGTCAAGAAAGGCTCGAGCATCCTGATACTGGGCAGACCGGGCATAGGCAAGACGACTCTGCTGCGCGAGGCTTCCCGGTACATCAGCGATACGCTGAAAAAACGCGTCATCATTGTCGATACCAGCAATGAGATCGGCGGGGATGGTGACGTTCCTCATCGTGGCGTTGGGTCTTCTCGCCGTATGCAGGTACCGCCCAACAAAGAGCAGCACGATATCATGATCGAAGCCGTGGAGAACCACAATCCGGAAGTCATCGTCATAGATGAGATCGGCCGCATCGAAGAGGCGCAGGCATGCCGGACGATCGCTGAGCGAGGCGTCGAGCTCATTGGAACGGCGCATGGCAACGATCTGGGCAACCTTATCACCAATCCGACCCTCATCGACTTGCTCGGAGGTATCCAGACGGTTACGCTGAGTGATGAAGAAGCGCAGCGCCGTGGAACACAAAAAAGCGTTCTCGAACGCAAGTCTGCTCCCACGTTTGATGTCCTCGTAGAACTGCGTGAACGCGATGTCCTGGCCGTATACCGCAACTTGGCAGATGTTGTCGACAGAGTCCTGCGCGGCTTCGACGTGCAACCCGAGATACGCAAGAGGACGGCCGACAAGAAGTTCTTGATCGAACCCCCTCATCAGGAAGAGGCTCCCACTTCACAAACTGGCACCGAGCAGCTATGGAAACAGGATTCCAGCGTCAGACTCTACATCCAGGGAGTCAGCCAGAGCTACATCGAGCGAGCTTCTCACAGTCTGCATGCCGACGTACGGGTCGCGCGCACGATGGAGGACGCAGACATTGTGTTGCTGAGTGACTCGCTTGCAGCCAAGAAACCATTTCTTGTAGAACGAGCCGAGGCACTCGGATTGCCGCTGTACACAACCAGCAAGAACAGTCTGGCGGCCATCAAGGACCTCCTCAGACGCATCCACTCAATGTCCGTGGATAAGGGTCAGTATGCTTCCTGGGTTCATCTCATGCGCGAAGCCGTCGTCTGCTCGGCCTCGCGTGAACTACCGTATTCCGATGCCTTCGAGCGGCGGATGCAACACAGACTGGCAGAACGACTTGGGCTATTCAGTGAGAGCGAGGGCATCGAGCCATTCCGGCACGTTGTCGTGTACTCTCCGGCGATGAAGCCGATTCAAGGTTCACCAGGAGCCGTGTGATGCGGCGCCCCTTCTTTCTTACATTCGAGGGAATCGACGGGTGCGGCAAGAGCACACAGGCTGAGCGGCTCAAGCGGGCGCTGACGGAGCGACTATTTCCTGTCACGCACACATTCGAGCCGGGAGGAACGATGCTCGGATGGAAGCTCCGAACGATCCTCGTGCATGACGAACTCAACCTGTCCCCGTTCTCTGAAGTATTGCTGTTCGCGGCCGATCGCAGACAGGACATCGATGAGATCATCAACCCCGCACTGAAACGCGGCGACATCGTCATTGGGGAAAGGTTTGCAGATTCATCTGTCGCCTATCAGGGGGTTGCAGGAAAGGTCGGCAAAGAACGAGTCGAGCGACTCATGGACATCGTCACCTCGGGCCTGGTCCCTGACCTGACCCTGCTTCTGGATATCGATCCGCGCATTTCCCTGGCCCGGAAGACCGACCTCGATCGAATCGAACAACGAGGCTCGTTCCTCGATGTCGTGCGCCATGCCTTTCTGGACATGGCCACAAGCCAGCCGGAACGGTGGGTCACTATCGACGCGACTCGTCCTGCGGATGACGTCTTCAACGATGTGCTCAAGGCAGTGTTGAAGCGACTGGAATAGCGGAGGTATGAACATGTCCCAACAGCATTCTCGAGATCCTGACCGCATAGACGAGCTTCTTGGAAGCCTCCAGGAGTCGCGCACGACACAAGCTCCTGCTGGAGCTACTGTGCCGCCTGCCCCGCAGCGCCATCACAGAAGCAGGATCTGGATCGTGTTCGTACTGANCGCGGCAGTTGCGGCCGCGGCGGTCTTCCTGCTTCTCCAGGGAAGCAAAGCCAGACTGAACATCCGGTCATTCCCATCAGGAGCTAGCGTGTTCCTCGACGAGCAGCAGGTCGGGACGACCCCGCTCGTGCTGCCCCGGGTGGTCCCAGGCACCCACGTGATACAGATCCGTCTGCCTGGTTGGGAAGTCTGGAAGGGCAGCACGACGGCAGTGAGGGGATCCACAACGCAAGTCATCGCAAACATGGCACACGCTGCCTACTCCCTGGTCATCACGTCTACCCCGCCTGGCGCAACAGTAGCGCTTGATGGCGCAACCAAAGGCATTACACCTTTGACCGTGGCGGGCCTCAAACCACGCAACTATGCACTGGTCGTTTCCCTCAAGGGCTACGCCGCCATCTCGCGCACAGTCGACCTTTCTGATGCGACACATAGCACGCAGAACTTCTCTTTCACGCAGGCCTTTGGCAAACTGAATATCATGTCTGACCCGACTGGAGCTCAAGTCGTCATAGACGGCAAGCCACAGGGCGTCACGCCGTTGAAGATCGACTCATTCCCCGTGGGTACCTACGCTCTGATACTCAAACTGGATGGGAGCAAGGACATCACTGATGTGCTCTCTGTGAAAGAAGGCATCGTTCTGACAAAGCGGTACAAGTTCGACCTTACGCTTGGCGGGCTTGCTGTCTCCACTGACCCTGCCGGAGCATCCATAACAATCGACGGCCAGACCACGAGCCATATCACGCCCTTCACGTTCAGCACGCTGAAGGAGGGTACGCATGTGGTTGAGCTGGAACTACGAGGGTATCTCCCATGGTCAGGCGAGGGTTCAGTGTCCAAAGGACAGACGAGTCGTCTCTCCATCGCCCTCACGAAGCTGCATTAACGACAGGTTGACGGGGAACATCTCAGCGTATATACTACTGAAGCCGTACAGGACGGGGAGCCAGCGGTGCCCTGTTGCCCGGAATCCGCTCACCGGGGTCCATACTGAGCATGCGGGACGCACATTTCCGAAACAGTCCCTGTTGAAGGCGTTGAAGGCTGCAAACCATGCAATGGGAAGCTCTGAACTCTGCCAGGTCCGGAAGGAAGCAACAGTACTGAGTAGAACATGTGCCGTGGCCCGATGCAACTGGAGCCGGAGACAGTCGACCACGCCGGGGGTCTGCGCAACAAGTGCTCAGCGTACGGCCTTTTCTTCTTCCTACCTTAGATGGAGAGCAGTCACAACACAGAGAACGGCTATGCCCTCACCCCTGCCGATCCAGCCTATCGCATCGTTACCCGTCACTTTGACGTCAACAACCGTCGACCGAAGTCCGAGGAGGCGCGCGACCCTCCTCTGCATAGGAGCTTGATAGATCTGCAATCTCGGCCTTTCAGCAACGACAGTAATGTCCACCGAAACGATTCTGAGTCTATGAATCCGCCTATCCGCCAGAACGCGTCTGAGAAGCACGGCGCTGTCGATTCCCACATACTGCCCGTCTGATGATGGAAACATGCCGCCGATGTCTCCTGCCCCAGCACATCCGAGGACAGCGTCCATGACTGCATGCAGGACAGCGTCAGCGTCTGATGTCCCGTCAAGCCCCAGCTCCGAGGCGATCCTGATGCCGCCGAGGATCAACGGTCGCCCGGAAACGAACCGATGGACGTCGTAACCGAACCCGACCACGGTCCTGGCTCTCGCGCCAAGTACCGCTTCGAGCATCTCAGCATCCCCTGGCACCGTCACTTTCATGTTCTGGGCGTCGCCTTCAACAGTCGCGACCTGCCCACCAGTTGACTCGATCAGCGCCGCCTCGTCACCAAACAATGCACTATCCGCACAGTTGAGATACGCGGACCGCAGAGTGGCCACTTGGCAGAACTGAGGTGTCTGTACGGCAACGACTCCTCTCCTGTCCAGTGCTTTTGTCCCGCCCGCCGACGTCCGCCGCAGTGAGTCGGCCACCGGAATCATCGGTACGACGATGTCTCCCGTATCCCTGGCCGCGAGCAGTCTCTTCAGAAGTGCTCTGCAGACCAAAGGGCGAGCACCGTCATGGACCAGAACCCAGTCCTGACCGGAAGCACCATTGTCTGCGAGTGTCTTGAGACCGTTAAGGACACTTTCGGCTCGCGTTGGGCCTCCGCTCGCCAGAAAAACGTGCACGCGGCGCGGAAGTGCGGCCTGGGTAACGCATTTCTCCATCTTCACACGATCGTCCGGTCTGCAGACCAGAACCAGCCGGCGCACGGGAACTTGGCACACTGCCTCCAAAGTAGTGCAGATGAGCGGTTTCCCCGCGAAAGGAGCGAAAAGCTTGTTCCCTCCAAACCGGGTACTGCTTCCAGCCGCCACGACAATGGCGGCAAGACTCGGCC
>JGI24146J20443_1002062_pt1 | contig 11423 bp, 9 predicted proteins | sample BarGraIncub1131A_FD_20443 | JGI IMG/M metagenome (IMG submission 20443) | reverse complement strand
TTTTTTAGGATTTGCATCCTGTGGTGCAAAGCGAAGTTTAAGTCTAGTAACCTGACCAGGGGGTACTAGGACAGTATCTTTCCATCCACGTTCATTTAAAGCTGGATCAATGGGATTACCTGTTAGGAAAGGATCTACAGCTAATGGTACGGTTGGATGCTGAAGAGGAGGCTCACCGTTAAGTTTAATCCATTCTGTACTGTAGGTTACACTATCAAAATTCTGACGATTTGCAATTTGAAACTGTATTAAGTGTACGTGGATGGGATGTGCGCCATTTGTTAAGTTGACAATTTCCCATTCTACCGTTGACCCAACGATAGGCAATTCTGAAATCAGGGCCTCCCACATCTGCCCATCTAATAGTAACTCAGTAGGCATGGTAGTCGCTTGACCTACTACATTTAGGGTTAAGATTTTTTTTGGCACATTTGGAGTTAGTACAGGTATTTTATTCAATTCTGCCGGAAGCTTAGTTGGTGATACTATAGGTGTATCAAGGATGGTAAACTGCATAATCTGGCCAACAGTATCCGGATCTGGTGGATTGCCATTTGGATAAGGAGCTTTCGCATCATTAGTGAGAATAATAGTTGTTCCTGGGCTTAACAGGGAAAAATCAATCAAGATGTCAGCACGTTCTGCCGGTGAAATGAGTAATTCTGCTAACGTCACTGGGAACGCCAGAAAACCTCCGTCAGAACCAATTTGAATAAAGTCCTGACCATTTGAGAGTTTCAGATTATAGGTTCGAGTATTTGATCCGTTAAGAACTCTAAAGCGGTACTGTCTACGCTCCACATCCAAATTAGGCCATACCCTGCCATTGACCATAATCGTATTACCTATAAACGTGGGTCTCCAATAGGGATGAACAGCAGGATTGACACCATTGCTAGGAAACAATAATGAACCATCTTCATTGAATGAACGGTCTTGAATAACGATTGGAATTTCATATGAACCACTGGGAAGAAGTGGAGATATTTTATTATTTGGATCTTCTATTAAATAGAATCCAGCAAGACCAGCATATACATTAAGACGTGTAGTTCCAAGTGCATGATCATGATACCAAAGGGTGGTTGGCTCCTGTTTATTGAGGTAGGTATAACAAGATGTTATAAATTCAGGTCCTTTCTTTCCCTCTCCAGCTGTAAACCAGCTATCTGGATTACCATCGGAATCAGATCTAACCTCTCCACCATGCAAGTGTGTAACAAGTGGAACTGGACTTTGTGCTAAAAGATAGCCTGGTGGAAAAGGTAGAAATGGTGGTGTTGGCATTAGCATATTATTAGGATTTGCCCAATGCAAGGTGGGATCTACTGCAAACGGATTTGGTTCAGTAATCTTATTTACCCACTGTACATTGCTTGGGATTCCTCGAACAGCCTTAAAGGTTGGACCTGGCGAACTACGAAAACAAGAAGTTTCACCTGTACTTGGATCTTCAACATTACCTTCATATCCCCAGACAGATGTCTCAGGAAACGTCGGAGGAAGAATCTGCTGCATAAATTGAGTCATACTGATTGTATAATTATGACTTATATCCTCGCCTCTAACTGGATCTTTTGCAATGATAGGCTTAAATACAGGTGGAATAAACAATTGATTTACATATTTAGGGATGGATTTGGGATCCAAAGGCTTTGTCATCTCTATAGTCTCCTTTATTATAAAATCATATGAAGTCACCGAGCCGATAGGTTGTAAGAAGCCCTGTCCCTCGACAATACTATAACAAATCGCCAATCCTCGTCGGTACTATTAAATCGAATAATTCCGCTAATAAAATTCTTTTTCTATATACTATGTAATGTATATCTAACGGGATACAAGGGAAAGTGTGAGTCTTCTTAGGTAAACGGATTTTAATTTAACATCTTAATAGTTTTCCGTTCGCTTTCCTCACCCCTATGATAGTGCACTATATTTTTATGGGGATGCATAAAGTAAATTGTAAGCGCCCATGCTGGGCGCACAAAAAATTGACAGGATTTTTTAATCTCATCTTCACTGATTTGTGGAACTGATTTCAGAGCATCTTTGATGATATTTCGAAGCTGTGTTGTTGTCGATATATCAATTCCTTTTTTTATCGAAACTGTAATGACCATACAGATTTATAGAGGAGCAATTAATTTTCGAGGCCACTGAAAAAGTCTGTCTTCAAAAAATATAATTAAAAGTAAAGACCGTTGAAGCGCATAAATGCGTTTTAACGGTCTTTTTTCATGCAGTTATACATTTTAGCACCCCTGAAATGTGCCTATATTTTTAAACAAGGTACTTTTTCAGTGGCCTCTTAATTTTCTTGTTTCTTTTTGATTTGCTTTTATTCTAAGCTTTTCTTTATTTTTTATATCTTTGCAATAAAAAAGTCCTGAACCTCGCTGGTTCAGGACTTTTTTCGCAGTTAGAGATCATACGGTTCCCCCCGATTAATCTTAAACCCTCAATAAACCTGTTCCAGCAACAAGAGCCGTATCATCTGATGAGTAAACGTCATCTTCGAAAACGACAACCTCTCATCCGCAGCTTTGACCAGCTCTGGGGAGAGACCAAGGGCGCCGCCGATGGTAAAGGTGATGTCGCTTTTTCCGCATAGACCTAGGCTACTGATTTTTTCGGCAAGTTGTTCTGATAAAGCTTGTTTGCCAACAACATCAAGGGCAATCAGGTAAGTACTGCCCTTGATGTGCTTCATCATCCGTTCGCCTTCGCGCAGCAGTACTTTATTTTTGTCTGCATCCGAAGGATTATCTGGCATACGTTCTTCGGGTCGGACTCGGGGACGGTGGAACTGCCTTTAACAATTTTCAGGATTATTCTTCAAGACAACACCACCGTCCCCAAGTCTTCCCCACACTCAACATTCTCGAAATTTTGCGACTATATTCATGAACCACTATGTGGTTCACGAATCCTTGCGTACAGTATTTAAGGCAATGAGAATAGCAATATCAATAGCCAATGGGCAAAAAGCATGACCAACTATCAGCATTTTTTACTTTAATGAAAAGCGGTTATCCTATAGCCTATTTAATAACGACTTATCAACAAACCGAATTGCTGCTGCCGCTAATACTGAGGTCGGGTCAATTGCCGGTCGGTCAATATGAAACAATTCAAATGCAACCGGAAGCTCTGTGCAGCCTAGTACCAATATTTCTGCCCCTTTTTCAAAAAGCTCGTCGATTGTTCTATAAAACTCATTAAGATTGATATTCCTATTTGACGCCTTTATCCCATTATAAATAACATCCATTACACTCATCTGTTTCATTGGCGAAGGAATAACCAAATCTATTCCCGCGTCCGCTAAGGCCGTATGATATACTCTTGACTCAATGGTTCCATCAGTTGCCAGCAACCCAATTCTTCTTATTTTTCTTTTTTTGATTTCTAGAACCGTTTCTTTCAGCATATTTAAAAGCGGAATATCGAAAAAAGGCGTAATCTTATCATAAAAATAATGTGCCGTGTTGCATGGCATAACTAATACATCTGCCCCCATAGACTGCAGTCTAACGCCGCTTCTCACCATCTCAGGAATGGGGTTCTCCCCCCCTCCTAATATGGCTTTCGTCCTATCCGGAATATTGGTATTACAATCTATACAAATATGGATATGTTCTTGGTCTGACTTGGCATCCGTCATATCTATAATCTTTTTAAACAAATCGCATGTAGCTAACGATCCCATGCCACCAATAATCCCAATTGACTTTTGCATTTTACCTTCCCCCTGTTATAACAACGACTTATTCTTTATTTGATTTCATTATAAATCTCAAGTACAATAGAATCAAATACATATATCAATATAAACAATATAATCATTTGGTTATACTATGGAGGGATCATGTTTAAAGGAAAAGAGTCTATTTATGAAGTATACAAAGAAAAAAGCTTTTCAAAAGCAGCACAAAATCTCTATATCAGCCAACCAGCTTTAAGCGCGGCAATCAAAAAAATTGAAACACGCCTTGGCTGCTGTATATTTGACCGAAGCAGTAATCCTGTTCAATTGACAGAATCTGGCACAGAATATATAAAATCTATAGAAAAAATTATGGATATTGAAAATCGATTTGAAAACTATCTCAGCAATTTAAACCAACTGAAAACAGGACGCCTTTCCATTGGCGCAAGCAATGTTTTTGCTTCATTTATTCTTCCGGCAATAATCACAAAATTCACCAATAAATATCCTTCCATTAAAGTAAATCTAGTTGAAGCCAATAGTGCCCATTTAGAAGATCAGCTCTTTTCAGGCGCACTTGATTTTGTAATTGATAATTATCCCCTGAATGAAATAATCTATGAAAAACACTTATTCTGCCGCGAATGTCTTATTCTTACGGTTCCTCAAAATTTTTCTTCAAACAGCCTTGCCCAAGAATATCAGTTAACAATAGACGATATTCGCCAAAGAACACACTTAAAACCAGCGACAAAACCCGTGCCTTTGCCGTTATTTGCCCATGATCCATTCATTTTTTTAAGGGCCGGAAACGATACGCGAATGCGTGCAGATAAAATTTTTCAAGAAAACGGCATAATACCTAAAATCATTTTAGAATTAGATCAGTTAGCTACAGCTTATAATGTTGCCTGTTACGGCATGGGAATTACCATCATTAGCGATACCTTAGCCCAAAAAGCAAGCTATGATTCAAATATGCTATATTATAAAATAAATAGTATTCATACATTCCGCGACGTATTTTTCTACAATAAAAAAAATAAATATATCACCAAAGCCATGGAAGAATTTATAAAAATAGCACAAGAAACCGATAGCAAACAATAACTAAAACGATAGTTTTCTAATCCCTTTTATTTTCTCTGGAAACGAAGCGCTCCAAAACCCTGCCCATTTGTCTAAAGGAAACGCCATCAACCCTTATATTTTATGGGTTGATAGCGTTTTTGCCGTTAGAGATGATACGGTTCTGCGTATCACCTCTAACGGTGCAGGATTTGAGTGGGACAATTTCACGCCCACCCACTTTTGATAATCATGGGCAACGCCCTCCTTCTATTTGCTTAACCTACTTTCTCATCTCGGCGAAAGAAGATCTTTTTCTCTGTAAAAAACGTTGGAAACACCTATTAAAGATCTTTCATACTGCTTGACGAATGAAGTAAAATTATCTACAATTATAATCATTTGAAAAACTGCTTTTTTGCAAATAAACAAAACCAAAATGATATGAGGAGCAAACATATGACAACATTAAATGCAATCATTATGGAAGTAGGTAAAGATCCTGCTGTCTACAAACTATCAACGGCGATTGATAAACAACTTGAAGAAATGGCCGTTGTATTAGGTGGAAATTTCATTAGTTCTCGCTTGTTCAAAGTCGGTGAAGGTCTATCCTTACATATTTTTATCAACGACATGGCAATTCCTCTACAACTGACTGCAAATCGTCGTTTCCCTGAACCTGATCAAGATGAAATTGTTTTTGGTAATGCTCTTTTTATCATCATTGATGATGTCAACGGTGATAAAGAAGGTGCATTAGATATTCCTGATCAAATCTGTGAGGTTTTCATTAGCAAACTCAAGGAGAACTTTGTGCCTTGTCGTGGTGACGAGAAACCAAATCCGGAAGCAGAAATTTTTGTCGAAAACCTAGGCACAAACGAAGAACGACGGTTTAAGTGGGAAGAAGTACAAGCACCTGGTAAAGAAAAAGAGTTGAAATTTATTGGGCAAGGTTATGTTCGCATTGTTGACGATGGTATCTGTGATATTCTAGAAATTCGCGGACGCTACTTCAAACAAAGATATCTCAAACAAAGCAATCAAAATTTACAATAGAATGTTTGAATAAAACCCATCAGCGAAAACTGATGGGTTTTAAACTGCACAAAACAAGGGAGGGGCAATTATAGGATGCACACCATGGAGCACCATGACAGCAGTACCCCTACTTCTTATTACGCAACTGAACTGGCGTCATGCCAAATTTTTTCTTAAATAAACGATTGAAATGTTCCACGTTTTGATAACCTATGCTATCAGCAATCTTTTCAACTGTCATACTTCCATTTTTCAAAAGGGTACAGGCTTTTTTCATCCGGGTCGTTCCAACAATTTCACCAAATGTATCCCCTGATTTTTCTTTGATATATTTAGACAAATAAGGGACTGACAGATGCATCTGTTTTGAAAGTTCCTCTAACGTGACAGTTAAGTAATGGGTCTGAATGTAATTTATGATTTTATTCATTCGTTCATCCCGACATTTATCTTCAGCCTCTATGTCGTCTAATTGATTGACCGCTACTACCAGAGCATTAATCGAAGATTGAATAATATCATCATCAATTCCAACACCCCAGTATAATTTATTGCGGCAGCTAATGCCAACATAGGAAATTGCTTTAGAGGAGGAACCTCTGGAAAGTGCATGTTCTTCATAAACTGCTAATTCATAATGAATGCCAAAATATTGTTTAATCGCATTGCTGACAGCATCCAAGCGTCCATTGCCATTTGCGATAATCGTTCTAATCTGTCCGTCATGATTGATGATCACTTGTGCCTTAATGCCATCAATTTGCTTGAAATGGAATTCCTCGATATGGAACTCCTGAGTCTTCGTTACATATTTATCTTCAAATATTTGATATACCCACTCTGGTGATAATTCTTTGTGCTCACTATCAGAAATACCTTTGACAGTGTAACCCACTTCTTCTTTCATCCTAGTGGGAATGGCCATTCCATAATTTTCTTTCAAAATGTAACCAATACCGCCTTTCCCTGATTGACTATTAATTCTGATAACATCTGATTCATATTGCCGCCCAACATCCTTAGGATCAATGGGAAGGTATGGAACTGACCATATATTTGTTTTCTTTTCTTCCCTGTAAGTCATTCCCTTGGCAATTGCATCTTGATGGGATCCAGAGAAGGCCGTAAATACCAATTCTCCGGCATATGGCTGACGCGCATGCACTTGCATTCTGGTTAATCTTTCATATTTCTGGGCTATTTCAGGCATATTGCTAAAGTCAAGTTTAGGATCAACACCATGTGAAAACAGGTTCATTGCTAATGTGATAATATCAACATTTCCTGTTCGTTCTCCGTTTCCAAATAACGTTCCTTCAATTCGATCAGCACCTGCCAGCATTCCCAATTCAGCATCACAAACACCACAACCTCGATCATTGTGAGGATGCAAACACAAAATCACTGAATCCCTGTATTTCAGATTCTTATGCATGAACTCCACTTGACTTGCAAATACATGAGGCATGGCATTTTCTACCGTTGTTGGCAAATTAATAATGGCCTTCTTATCAGGAGTGGGTCTCCATACATCCAATACTGCATTACATATTTCCAACGCATAATCGACTTCAGTTCCTGGAAAACTCTCCGGACTGTACTGGAATGAGAAATTACCAGTTGTCTCTTCTGCTAATTTTTTTAATAACTCTGCTCCAGCAATAGCAATCTGCTTGATTTCTTCCTTGCTCTTTCTAAATACCTGCTCCCTCTGGGCAACCGATGTAGAATTATACAAATGAATAACAGCATGAGGAGCACCCTGAACAGCTTCAAAGGTTTTTTTTATAATATGTTCCCGCGCCTGCGTGAGTACCTGAATGGTTACATCTTCTGGTATCATGTTTTTCTCGATTAATGCCCGTAAGAAGTTATATTCCGTATCTGATGCCGCTGGGAAACCCACTTCAATTTCCTTAAAACCAATGTCCACCAGCATCTGAAAATACTCTATTTTTTCCTCTAAGCTCATTGGTTCGATAAGAGCTTGATTTCCGTCTCTTAAATCAACGCTGCACCAGATAGGCGGTTGATCGATATGATCTTTCTTAACCCAATCGTAGGATACTTGGGGTGGCATAAAATATGCTCTTTCATATTTTTTAAAATTTTTCATAAGACTCTCCCTTTCTTCGCCATATATGGTATAAAGAAAACTTGGCTTCGGCCAAGCCTCAGCGCAGGCTGAAGCTTTAGTTGCCCTTACTTGTAATCGAGAAAGTGTTATACTTTCTGATTACGTAAAAAAATCTTTCGTCTCTATAATTCACAATAAGGAATTATAGAGACGAAAGACAAAGTTCTCGCGGTACCACTCTATTTCATGATCAACACACACTCGTCGGCACTACAAATGCCTATCCTGATAACGGAGGAGTTCCGTCATAGCCTACTGTATTTCAGCCAGAAGCTCCAAGGCGCACCACATCTCTCATACTGTTTCACATCATCCAACAGCTTTCTGAAATCAATTTGTGAATACTACTCCTATTCATTGCTTTTCATATTAAATACTTTATTAAATTATTTAATAATTACATTCACTTCAACAATTAGATTCATCTTTTCACGATAAATCTAATCCTTGATTGAATCATAACATATCTCTTCCACATTGCGTAGTGATAAAATTAATCATTTTCATTGATCTCTTTTAATATTTTTTTATTATTACGTCATATATTGCTTTCAGATCACTCAAATCTACATTGATTGCGGAACCTGTGCATCAGCTTTATAAGCGAATCACGGAGACGACAGGGTCACAGAAAAATCCAATTCAGGTAGAGAAATATGGGGCCTGTCCCCCTATTTCTTGCTTCTGAAAAACTCTAGAGGACGGTTCTAAAGAGTCGCTTCATAATACATATTAATATATATATTTACTATATATTTACTATATAATACAAAAGCTCCTGCTAAAATTTCACTAAAATTTCACAGGAGCTTCTTTAGCCATTATAGATGATATGGTTTCCGTATCGGGTACAACGGCGAAATTTGATTATACTACCTAAACATAGGCTATCATAGGATTTTGCCCCCTTGATTCTAATGTACTCTACGGTTCGTTTATTGATAGTTTCTCAAATATACTCTAAACTTAATTTCGGAGGCGATATTAGTGAATTGTGATAAAATTGGCAAGTTAATATATAAGCTGCGAAGAGAAAAAGATATGACGCAAAAACAATTAGCTGATTTAATGAATATCAGTGACAAAACAATAAGTAAATGGGAGCGTGGCCTTGGATGTCCAGATGTATCATTGCTCCCAGAAGTATCACAGATACTTGGAGTCAATATTGAAGAAATCCTATCAGGTAAAATTGAGTTAAATGAAACTATTGGAGGAAATATGAAAAAGCTTAAATTTTATGTCTGCCCGCAGTGTAACAATCTCATGACAGCAACAGGCGATGCCAATGTTTCATGTTGCGGAAAGAGATTGGAAGCATTAGTTGCAGCAAAAGCAAACGAGAACCATTTACTAAATATAGAACCTGTAGAAGATGAATTGTATGTTTCATCATTCCACGAAATGAAAAAAGAGCATTATGTATCTTTTGTTGCTTATGTCACGGGAGATAGAGTTTTTATTGTAAAGCAATATCCTGAATGGAATATGCAATTTCGCTTTCATAAGTTAGGGCACGGCAAACTATATTTTCATTGTACAAATCACGGGCTATTTTATCAATTAATTTGAGTGACGTAGGAAAATGTATATGCCCCTAGAAGGTGAGACTTGGGCAACGGTGGCTACGTCTTGTTGATTAAGGCACATCTAAGACACATCCACCGTCCCCTTGTCTATTTTTTTTCTAAAAGAGCTGTTGCATTTCATTTTACAATGAACCCAAATTTTCTATTTTATTAACTGTTTTCTAACCTCAAAAGCATTGATAAAAACCGTCTTTTGCCTTACCTTTATTAAAAGCACGAAAATACTGCTTATAGTTTACATCTTCTTAATACGGGCAGTATTTCAAATCCTTAATGTTGTCATTGCACTTCGTCAACTGAAATCCCACATTCTACATAGCAAATTTTTTCCGAATTACATAATCCACTTATTTCTTTTTCACTTTTAATATCATAATTAGCCAAGAAGTACTCCCAGTCCGGTCCACCACAGGTACCACATATTACTTTTGTAAGATCCGAATTTTCTTTTATTATTGTGATAAGACAATCTGAAATCACGCTAATACCCAAGTTTAATTTAAATTGTTCATCAAAAAATCCTCCGTCCGTTTCTAAAACATTAATCATTTTATCCAATACTACTCTGGAGACTTTAAGAACATATTTTTTTCCTATTATTGTTACGGTACGCTCAATCATGTTGATTTCTCATCTCCCCTACAAAATAGTGTCTTTTACGTTGCATTTCTTAATTTAGAATTAAAAATAAATTACTCAATGACTTTTTAGCGAACGAGTAGAAGTTGAACGGGCATCTAGCCTAACAAAACGAAAATTTGGTATGGTCTTGATTCGAATTTATCTGAAAGAGATATCAAAAACAGTTATTGCCTATCCATTTTAGCATTGGATCTACATAAGATTTTCTGCGCCCTTTTTTTGTACTTTTCTATATGAATGGTTAGTACTGTTTTTTACGAATGATCCCGAAAATATGGTGTTCCTTCAGTAGACATTATGTATGAAAAATAACTTTTTTCAATTTGATCTTTAAGTGTTGAAATTTTATTTTTGCCTAACGCGTGAAGTAAAAAGTCCCATGCCGATCCCTGTGGATACTCATACATTTTTTGCAAGACATTTTTAGCCGTTACAAATGATACGGTTCACCGTAACAGGTCAAACGGTGCAGAAAAGGAGCAATGAAGACCGCCCTCATTAGAATCTAATTACACCTGAAACTTACTGATCGCACGTTGCAATTCCTGAGCCATTTGGGACAGACTCTCACTTGAGCTTGCAATCTCTTCCATTGATGCAGATTGCTCTTCAGTAGCTGCTGAAACCGTCTGAGTCTGACTTGCTATATTTTTGCCAATCCTATCAACTTCCCGTATCGAGGTCACAATTTGTTGGCTACCACTAGCCATCTGCTGGATTACCAACCTAATATCCGTCGCTTGTTCCGACACTTGATTAATAAGCTTCACGATTTCTCCGAATGCCTGCCCCGCGGTGTTTACAACCTCGGCCCCTAGCTTCACTTCACGAGTGCCATCGCTCATAGCCACAACAGCTTTGTCTGTTTCACCTTGAATCTCTCTAATCAGGTTGGCGATTTGCTTAGCCGCATCATGGGATTGCTCTGCTAATTTACGAACCTCATCAGCCACTACCGCAAAACCTCTGCCTTGCTCACCTGCACGAGCTGCTTCAATGGCGGCGTTGAGCGCCAAGAGGTTGGTCTGCCCTGCAATACCTGATATAGTGTCTACAATTTGGCCGATTTCCTTAGACCGTTCACCAAGTTTGCTTACTACCTCAGCGGAATTAGTCACCGTTTTCTCGATGTTTATCATTTGGTTAATAGCTGTTTCAACCGCTTTACTACCATGTTTGGCGGCATCGGCTGTTTTATCAGATATGCCCGCCATATTGTTGGCATTGGCAG